>OCQC01002216.1_pt1 | contig 12416 bp, 10 predicted proteins | sample 1538401 | NCBI WGS metagenome assembly OCQC01 (sample SAMN04571689, study PRJEB22368) | human gut metagenome | biome: human gut; material: stool | host: Homo sapiens | place: Luxembourg | collected 2012-08-03 | reverse complement strand
GAGGACGGCGTAACTATCGTTGAATTAAAGTAAAATAATCACATATCACCGCATTTTGGTATATAATAAGCCAAAGGCGGTGATTTTTTTGAGCGTCCACAAGCGTTCTTTCAAGAACAGACTTTCATATATACTGCTGACTTTTATCGTTGTTCTTGCACTGCTCACGACTGTGTTTTTTGCACAGCTTTCAAGGCACATCAGCGAAATAAGCGAGTTTGAGAGCAAGCAGGCTGCACTAGATGTGATAAATGCGGCAATAAGCCAAGAGCTTAAAAAACTGCCGCAAAGCAGTTATATAAAAATATCCGAAACAGACGGCAGGATAACCTCCATAAACAGCGACACAGCCTCAGTGAACAGGCTGCAAAGCAGCGTTTCAATGGCTGTGAACGAAAGCCTTTCACAGCTTGAGGGTACAAAACTCAGCGTACCCATCGGCACACTTTCAGGAATAAATATCCTCACAGGCAGAGGTTTTGACATACCACTGCGGCTTCATCAGATAGGTGCGGCAAAAACCGAACTTAAAAGCGATTTAACGGAAGCAGGGATAAATCAGACAAAATACAGCCTTTATCTCACTGTGACCATAGAAATGACAGCCATTCTTCCTGCACACTCTACGGATATCGTGGTGAGCTATGACTATCCCGTTAGCGAAACTGTTATCGTAGGGGAGATACCTGATATGTACTTAGACAAGGGAAAAGGCTGATTTTTTCGCAGTTTATAGAAAAAAGGCTTGTATTTCACCAGCAATTATGGTATAATATAAAGGGCAATACCGCATAAGGCACGCCTAACGGCTTTGCACGCAATCTGCTTGCAGATTTTCCGTTATCTCGCACAGAAACTCCTTGAAATACGGAAGTATTCCTGCGTCGTTTCTATACAAGCTAACGAAAAATCTGGCTACGCATCTTGCGTACAATCCTTATGTGGTATTGCCCTGCGTATGATATGACGTAAAAAGTTGGCAGAAATGGAGTTGTGTTATTTTGAACGAACAGGAAGCTAAAAAACGTATAGACGAGCTTGTGAAGCTTTTGAATTATCACTCTCAGCTTTACTATGTTGAGGACAGGAACGAGATCACAGACTATGAATACGATATGCTCCAGCAGGAACTAAAGGGTCTTGAGGAGCAGTTTCCGCAGTTTATCAGAAGCGACTCCCCTACTCAACGTGTAGGTGGCAAGGCGATATCAATATTTGAGAAAGTCACACACCGTGTGCAAATGGGTTCTTTGCAGGACGTTTTTTCCTTTGAACAGGTGAGAAGCTTTATTGAGACAGTTCAGCAGGCTGTTGATAAGCCACAATTCGTTGTTGAGCCTAAAATAGACGGACTTTCGGTATCCCTTGAATATCATAACGGTGAGCTTGCCATAGGTTCTACCCGTGGTGACGGCTTTGTGGGCGAGGACGTTACTTCTAATCTGAAAACTGTAAAGTCCATTCCTATAAAAATAAATGAGGAACTGCCTTTGATAGAAGTCAGAGGTGAAACATATATGCCGAGAAATGTTTTCCTGAAACTTGTAAAAGAGCAGGAGGATAATGACGAGCAGCCTTTCAAAAACCCAAGGAACGCCGCCGCAGGTTCTCTTAGACAGAAAGACCCTAAGATAGCGGCAAAAAGAAAGCTTGATATCTTTGTGTTCAATGTTCAGCAGATAGAGGGCAAAGAGCTTACTTCCCACAAGAAGTCTCTTGACTATCTGAAAACACTGGGATTCAAGACTATCCCTGATTACAAGCGTGTGTCTACCGCTGATGAGGTCATAGGCTGCATAAAGGCTATCGGAGAAAAGCGTTTTGACCTGCCATTCGATATTGACGGCGTTGTTATAAAGGTCGATGATTTCAGACAGCGTGAGATACTTGGTGCAACTGCAAAAGTGCCAAAGTGGGCTGTGGCTTACAAGTTTCCGCCTGAGGAAAAGACCTCAAAGCTGCTTGATATAGAGCTTAATGTGGGCAGAACTGGTGCTATAACACCTGTGGCCGTGTTCGAGCCTGTTTTTCTTGCAGGCACGAGCGTTTCAAGGGCGACCCTACACAATCAGGATTTTATAAGAGAGAAAAACATTTCCGTGGGGGATATCATCAAGGTGCGCAAGGCAGGAGATATCATTCCAGAGGTGCTGGGTTCTGTGGAAAAGCATGGCGACGGAGTTTTCACACTCCCTGAGTGCTGTCCTGTATGCGGAACAAAGCTTGTGAAGTCCGAGGAAGAAGCGGCGGTAAGGTGTCCGAACGTTGAATGTCCTGCGCAGATATTCAGAAGCATTGTTCACTTTGCTTCAAAGGGCGCAATGAACATTGACGGTCTTGGTCCGCAGATAGTTCACACCCTTCTTGACAACAAGCTTATCACCTCTGTGGCTGACCTTTACACCCTGAGCGAAAACAAGCTTTTACAACTTGACAACTTCAAGGAAAAATCAGTGAACAATCTGCTTAGTGCTATAGAAAAGTCAAAGTCCAATTCTTTGGACAGATTGGTGTTTGGTCTGGGCATAAGAAATATCGGACAGGCTTCTGCGAAGCTTCTGTGCGACAAGTTCGGCGACCTTGACAACATCATGAACGCTTCCGCTGAGCAGATATCCGAGATAGTCGGCTTTGGCGGCGTAATGGCGCAAAGCGTTTACAACGCTTTCCATGAAGAGCATATGATAGAGCTTATCCAAAGGCTCAAAGAATGTGGGATAAACACAAAGTATGAGAAGATACAGATAGACGACCGCTTTGCAGGAAAGACTTTTGTTCTCACAGGCACTTTGCCGACACTGAAAAGAAGCGAAGCAAAAGCACTCATTGAGAAATACGGTGGCAAGGCAAGCGGCTCGGTGTCCAAAAAAACGGACTATGTTCTTGCAGGTGAGGAAGCAGGAAGCAAGCTTGATAAAGCTCAGCAGCTCGGTATCGAGATAATCACCGAAGAACAGTTCAAGGATATGATAAAATAAGATAATATCTTTTTATATAAATAAAACAGGAGGAATGTAAAATGAACATTGACATTAAACACATTGCCAAGCTGGCAAGACTTCGCATCGAAGACGATCAGCTTGATAAGTTTGAGTCAGAAATGGAAAACATCGTGGGAATGGTTGAAAAGCTCCCCGACATTCAGGACGAAATGACCCTTGACCCTGACAACCCGATGATACTCAGAAAAGACGTGGCTGTTCAGGATAAATTCACAAGACAGGAGCTTATGCAGAACGCTCCTCAGGTAAAGGCAGGCTGTCTTGTCGTGCCTAAAACAGTAGAGTAAGGAGTGTTATAATTGGAACTTTTTGAAAGAAATGCCTGCGACTTGTCAGAAATGATAAAGAACAAGGAAATAAGCTCCGCAGAGCTTACAAAGTCTGTTTTTGACAGAATAAAAGCAGTTGAGGGCAAGGTAGACGCTTATCTGACACTTGACGAAGAAAATGCTATGAAAAAAGCCGCTGAGATAGATGAAAAGCTTGCAAATGGCGAGGAGCTTTCACCTTTGGCTGGTATACCTGTTGGTATCAAGGACAATATCTCAACAAAGGGTCTGAGAACAACTTGTGCATCAAAAATGCTTGGCAATTATGTTCCGCCTTTCAATGCAACTGTAATGAACAAGCTTGACGATATCGTTGTAACAGGCAAGCTCAACATGGACGAGTTCGCTATGGGTTCATCAACCGAGAACTCACATTTTAAGCCTACTAAAAACCCATTTGATACAGAGAGGATACCTGGCGGTTCATCAGGCGGATCTGCTGCCGCTGTTGCAGCAAGAGAGGCTATCGTTACTCTTGGCTCTGACACTGGCGGATCTATCAGACAGCCTGCTTCATACTGCGGCGTTGTAGGTCTGAAGCCTACATACGGCAGCGTTTCAAGATACGGTCTTGTTGCTTTCGCTTCATCACTGGATCAGATCGGACCTCTTGGCAAGTGCGTAAAGGACGTTGCTATGGTACAGTCCGCTATCGTTGGTCATGACAAGTATGACGCTACTTCTTCCTATAGAGAGTATCCTGATTTCGCGGCTGACCTTAAAGCTGACGTAAAGGGTCTGAGAATAGGTATACCAAAAGAGTATTTCGGCGAGGGTATCGACCCATTCGTTAAGCAGTCTGTAATGAACGCTGTGAAAGAGCTTGAAAAGCAGGGCGCAACTGTAAAGGAGATTTCTCTGCCGTCTACAGATTATGCACTTTCATCATACTACATCATTTCTTCTGCAGAAGCTTCTTCAAACCTTGCAAGATTTGACGGTGTAAGATACGGCTTCAGAGCTGAGGAATATGACGGACTTGTTGATATGTACGAGAGAACACGTTCAGAGGGCTTCGGCGACGAAGTAAAGAGAAGAATAATGCTCGGCACATTCGTGCTTTCATCAGGTTTCTATGACGCTTACTACAAGAAAGCAAAGCTCGTTCAGAAGAGAATAATGCAGGAGTTCGCATCTCAGTTCGCTGACGTTGATGTTATCGCTACTCCTACAGTTCCGTCAACAGCATTCAAGATCGGTGAAAACACTGACGATCCCCTTAAAATGTACGCAAACGATGTCTGCACTGTTACAGTGAACATTGCAGGTCTGCCTGCAATAAGCATTCCTTGTGCATATGACGACGAGGGTCTGCCTGTTGGTATGCAGCTTATCGGCGGAAAGTTTACAGAGCAGCGTCTGCTTAACACAGCTTATGCTTATGAGCAGCTTGTTGGCGGATTCAAAATGCCTGAGCTTTAAGGAAAGGGGTCACAAAAATGGTAAAAGGCTACGAAGTTGTAATCGGTCTTGAAACTCATGCTGAGCTTAATACCGAGTCTAAAATATACTGCGACTGCAAGAACCAGTTCGGTCTTGAAGTCAATTCACAGGTTTGCCCTATCTGCATGGGTATGCCTGGCACACTGCCTACTCTTAACGAAAAGGTAGTTGATTATGCAATAAGAATGGGTCACGCACTCAACTGCGAGATAAACCGTGTCTGCAAACAGGACAGAAAGAACTATTTCTACCCTGACCTGCCAAAGGCTTATCAGATATCACAGGCAGAAGTTCCTCTCTGCGGCAAGGGTTATGTTGATATCCTTGTTGACGGCGAGGAAAGAAGAATAGGTATCACAAGAATACACATCGAGGAGGACGCAGGTAAGCTGCTCCACTCTGACAAGTTCCATGGTGTATCACTTGTTGACCTTAACCGCTGCGGTGTTCCGCTTATCGAGATAGTTTCTGAGCCTGATATGCGTTCCTCACAGGAAGCAAAGGTTTATCTTGAAACACTGAAATCTATCCTACAGTATCTTGGCATATGCGACTGTAAGATGCAGGAGGGCTCTATCAGATGTGATGTAAACGTATCTGTTCACAAGCCTGGCGAGCCATTCGGCACACGTTCTGAGATGAAGAACGTAAACAGCTTCTCTGCCGCTGTAAGAGGTATCGACTACGAGGTAGAAAGACAGATAGCTGTTCTTGAAGCAGGCGGAAAGGTCGAGCAGGAAACACGCCGTTGGGACGACGAAAAGGGAATGAGCATTCCAATGCGTTCAAAAGAGGACGCACAGGATTATCGTTACTTCCCTGAGCCGGACCTGCTCACTATCGTTGTTGAGCAGGAGCGTGTTGACGAGCTTAAAAAGAGTATCCCAGAACTTCCAAACGTAAAGATACTCAGATATGTAAAGAAGTTCGGTCTGAACATAAAGGACGCAACGTTTATAGCAGAGTCTGTTTCCCTTGCAAAGCTTTTTGACGATTGCATGGCAAAGGACAAGTTCCCAGCAAAGTGCTATACAACATGGATACTTGGCGACCTTGTTAAGTACATGAACGCAACAGGCAAGACTCTCGAAGATACAAAGCTCACTGCTGACAATCTTACTGACCTCGTCGCTGCTATCGAGGCAAAGACCATTTCCAACGCTGGCGGAAAGAAAGTTTTTGCAGTTCTTCTCGAGGAGGACAAAAAGGTAAGCGACATTATCGAGGAGCAGGGTCTTGCACAGGTCTCTGATGACAGCGCACTTGAAAAGATCGCTGACGAAGTTCTTGCCGCAAACGAAAAGTCTGTAAATGACTACAAGGGCGGAAAGACAAATGCTCTGGGCTATCTGGTAGGTCAGTGCATGAAGGCTTCAAAGGGCAAGGCTAACCCTGGAAAAATGAAAGAGATAATTCTTGCAAAGCTTGGCTGAACACAGAAAAATCTGATATAACGAAAGAGGATCGCATTTGCGGTCCTCTTTTTTGTACTCATATAAGTTTTCCGTAACAAAACTCGCCATCTGACGAGGTTATCTCTATCTTTAAAAGCTGTCGCCTTAAGGAAACTTCTTCGCTCGTCCTCGGTATTTTCACTGTCACATAATTTGGCGCATGACCTTGGTGCCACTGAGAGCTTGTTTCCTTTTCAAACAAAACCTCCTGCACTGTGCCAACAAGGCTTTTAAGATACAAAGCCTTTGTTTCGTTGCATACATCTGCCATTTGAGCCGCACGACTGTGCTTGGTCTTGCGGTCGAGCTGACCTTTCATTTTGTCGGCAACAGTGGTAGGTCTGCGTGAATACGGGAAAATATGCGTTTCTGCAAAAGATATCTTCTTTGCAAATGCCAGCGACTTTTCAAATTCCTCGTCAGTTTCCTGGGGAAAGCCCACCATTATGTCGGTGGTTATAGCGCAGTTTGGAAAATGCCTGCGAAGCTTCTCGCAAAGCTCAGCATACTCCGCCGTATCATAATGGCGATTCATGCGCTTCAAAGTTTCGTCACAGCCACTTTGCAGGGAAAGATGAAAATGCGGACAGAGCTTTTCAAGCTTTGACATTCGCAGGATATCTTCATCTGAAATAAGCTCAGGCTCAACAGAGCCGATACGCACTCTGTAATCGCCATCACAGCCGCAGGCGGCTTCAACAGCGTCAATGAGCCGTGTGCCGCTTTTGAAGTCTCTGCCGTAACAGCAAAGATTTATGCCCGTGAGGATTATCTCCTTGTGACCTGAGTCAACGAGCTGCTGAACTTCGGGAGCGATATCCTCCAAAGGTTTTGAGCAGATGTGTCCTCTAGCAGTGGGGATAATACAGTAGGTGCAATACTGATCACAGCCGTCTTGAATTTTGATATACGCACGAGTTTTTTGGTCAGCACCTGAGTTTGTCATTTTCTCAAAAGCCTCTCCCCTCTCACGAGGAACTATCCTGATAATACGCTCGCCGCTTGTGATATACCTTTTTATAAGGGCAGGTATCTCCTTTTTTGCACCTGTGCCAACTATGATACCGCACTCGTCAAGAGCAGAAGCTTCCTTTTCAAAAGCCTGCGGAAAACAGCCTGCCAAAACTATCAGACACTCAGGATTAGCTTTTTTTATCTTGTGGATAAGCTGTCGGCATTTTGAGTCCGACTGAGCGGTAACAGTGCAGGTATTTACAACACATACCTCTGCATCAGCATAATCCTCCGTGACCTCATACCCCTCGGACAGCATTGCTTCCTTTATATTTTCTGTTTCATATTGGTTTACCTTGCAGCCGAATGTATAGAAAAAGGCTTTCATATTTGATTTCCTTTCAATAGCCAAATGTTTATAATGCACAATAAGTTGCAATAATATATGTGCACATTGCATAAATCTAAACTTTGATTTTTATCACTCTTGACTATTGTACCATATTTTAATTTTTTTTGCAAATATCCATTGACAAATCAGAAAAATCGTTTATAATATAAATTGTAGAGAAAAGATCTACAGAATTTATGTGGGAATCAAGATCGGATATACCGATCATTCTGAAGGAGGAATATTTATGACAAAGGTAAAAATCATGCTCGATTCCATTGCAGCGGTAAAGAAGTTTGTAAGCGTAGTTTCTATGTACGACTTTGATGTGGATCTTGCGTCAGGAAGATATGCAGTTGACGCTAAGTCAATTATGGGTATTTTCAGCCTTGACCTTTCAAATCCTATCCAGCTCGTAGCACACACAGACGACGCTACTAAATTCCTTGACGAGATCAAAGAATTTATTGTTGACTAAACTTTGATATCACTAAAGCACTGAGTTTTAAAAGCTCAGTGCTTTTTTTGTTGCAAAATTTAAACGATTTCGTATTTTTGCAAAATGTCATCATATAGTTTAATATATTTACGAATATACACTTTCTACTTTTGTTGTATTTTCATTCAAAGCGCATATAAAACGTTTGAGATTTTCGTAATAAGAAAACTTTTAGTTGTTTTGTTATAGCTTTTATATAAGTTTCACATTAACTAAAACGTTTTAATATGATTAATTATCCAAATTTTATATAATAAATTAACATGAAATAAGTAAAATTCATATTAATATCTTCGTATATAATATTTTACACAATATCTGTTTACTATTTGTTCACATGGGCATATAATTATATATGGATTAAGATATGTGACATATAAGTATAGAACTGCTGTTGCCAATGTAAAAAGAAACGAAAATCTCAGAAATTTTCGGTTCTTTTTAGTTTTTCAGAGGTTATTATTGCGAAAGGAGGATATGCCAAAGGGCATAATCACGAACATGATCAAAGCTTATATCAGGATAAACGATCTTAATGACATCAAGACTTTGCATGAAGCGGCTTTAAGCTGCAAATACGATCTGGTGGTGCAGTCAGGAACAAAAATACTCAACCCAAAATCACTTATGGGTATTTTCGGTCTTGGCACAAAGAAAACTGTATCGCTGGTAGCTAAATATGACGACAAGCGTGATTTTCTCGAAAAATTCGGTGATCTGATCTCAACTTAGATCATTCCTTATAAAAGCGTTCTGCTGCTGCGGAGCGCTTTTCTCTTTTGCCCTTGTAATCACAAGAGCTATATGTTATAATAGTACAAAAAAGACAAGGAGATAACTAATGAGCGTAAAAATAATATTGCTTGCACTGGAAACTTTGCTGTTGTTTCTGTTTCTTGTACCATTACCTGTTATATGCTCGGGCAACCTGCTTGGCATCATCGTTTCGGTGATGCTAATGATCATAACGGCAAACTGGACAAAATTCTGCGGTATTATATCAAAAATATGGGGACATGGCGCAGGTAAATTCGGGCTTATCTTTGTAAGCACATTGATACTTGCTGGGATAATATATGTGGGCATTCTTTCCATACTTATGTACAAAGCACAGGAAAACCGCCCTGAAAAAGCCAATGTTATAGTTGTGCTTGGCTGTCAGGTAAAAGGCGAACGCCCCTCACGAATGTTACGCAGACGACTTGACGCTGCAATTACGGCTATGAACGACAATCCCGATACGCTTTGTATAGTTTCAGGTGGCAAGGGTGATGATGAAAAAATAAGCGAAGCCTTGGCAATGAAAAACTATCTGCTAGAAAAAGGCATGGACAGCGACAGGATAATAATGGAGGACAAGTCCACTTCAACTTACGAAAATATCCAAAACTCTCTCAAGATACTCGATGAACTCGGCATGAGCCATGATATGACTATCGTCACAGACGGCTTTCATCAATACCGTGCAAGCCTTATAGCAAAGGCTCAGGGCGTGGAGAATGTCACCGCTTATTCAGCCTACACCGAGCCACGATACCTGTTCACATATTGGGTGAGAGAGTGGCTTTTCATGCTTGGCAGCTAACTAAATTTCACGAAAATTTGCACAAAAAGCTATTGAAAACAGCACAAAGGTATGCTAGAATAAAGTCATAAATAAATGAAAATCGGAGGTTAAAACATGAAAAATATACCAGAAGTAAAACTTGGCATCGTTGCAGTTTCAAGAGATTGCTTCCCTATGTCGCTTTCAGAATCAAGACGTATCAAGGTCTGTCAGGAGTACAAAAAGGCTTACGGAGATATCTACGAATGTCCTACAGTTGTGGAGAACGAGAATGATATGCTCAAAGCCCTTGACGAGGTAAACACAGCAGGCTGTAACGCACTTGTTGTATATCTTGGAAACTTCGGACCTGAGTCCTCAGAAACACTTCTAGCAAAGAAGTTTGGCGGTCCTGTTATGTTCGTTGCGGCTGCTGAAGAGCCATGCGGTGATGCACTTATCGACAACAGAGGCGACGCTTACTGCGGAATGCTCAACGCAAGCTATAACCTTGCACTGAGAAACATCAAGGCTTATATCCCTGAGTACCCTGTTGGTACACCTGACGAGTGCGCAAAGATGATAAGCGAGTTTGTTCCAGTTGCAAGGGCTATCCTCGGTCTTAAGGAACTGAAGATAATCTCATTCGGACCACGTCCACAGGACTTTCTTGCCTGCAACGCACCTATCAGACAGCTCTACAACATGGGTATTGAGATAGAAGAAAACTCAGAGCTTGACCTTTTCGAGTCATTCAACGCCCATGCCGGCGACGAGAGAATATCTGCTGTTGTGGCTGACATGGAAGCAGAGCTTGGCAAGGGCAATAAAATGGCAGGCATCCTTCCAAGACTTGCGCAGTATGAGCTTACTCTTCTTGACTGGGCAGAAGCTCACAAGGGCTCAAGGAAATATGTTGTATTTGCAAACAAGTGCTGGCCTGCATTCCAGACGCAGTTTGGCTTCGTTCCTTGCTATGTTAATTCAAGACTTACAAAGATAGGCATTCCTGTTGCCTGCGAAGTAGATATCTACGGTGCTGTCAGCGAATACATAGGCGTTTGTGTATCACAGAAGCCTGTTACGCTCCTTGACATCAACAACACTGTTCCTGCGGACATATACAATGATGATATCGCAGGAAAGTTCCCTTACACACATAAGGATACATTCATGGGCTTCCACTGCGGAAACACGGCTTCATGCCTTGTAAAAGAGCCTGAGATGAAGTTCCAGCGTATCATGAAGAGAAATCTTGAGCCAGACAGCGAGCCTAATATTTCAAGAGGTACTCTTGAGGGCGATATCGTTGACGGAAATATTACATTCTTCCGCTTCCAGTCAACGGCTGACGCACAGCTCAAAGGATATATTGCAGAGGGCGAAGTTCTTCCTGTTGCAACACGTTCATTCGGCTCTATCGGTATTTTCGCTATCAACGAAATGGGCAGATTTTACCGCCATGTTCTCGTTCAGAAGAACTATCCTCACCATAGTGCTGTTGCTTTTGGTCACTATGGAAAGGCACTCCACAGTGTTATGACATATCTTGGCATGACAGACATAGGCTTCAATCAGCCAAAGGGTATGCTTTATCCAACAGAAAATCCGTTTGCAGATTAATATTTTAGGGATACCGCACTGTAATGGTGCGGTATTTCTGCTTTTATGAACTAAAAAATCAACAAGTGAGCCAACGCTTATTCACACATAATTATATGCCCTGCCGAATAATAAGAATTTTATTGACAAATATGCGAAAAATGTAGTATAATAGAGGTAACTATTATAAGGAGATGTAGCCATGTCTGTTTACCGTATTTATGTAGAAAAAAAGCCTGAATTTGCAGTTGAAGCAAATTCACTTATCAGCGGAATAAAGTCAGCCCTGGGACTTGATAACCTTACAGGTCTGAGAGTTATAAACCGCTATGACGCAGAGGGTCTTTCAAGAGAGGATTTCGACCTTGCAGCACCAGTCGTTTTCTCTGAGCCTGCTGTTGACGTTACTTACGATCACCTGCCTGCTGTAAAAGCTGACGAGTTTGTTTTTGCAGTTGAGTATCTGCCAGGTCAGTTTGATCAGAGAGCTGATTCCTGCGCACAGTGTATCTCACTTCTCACTGGAGGAAAAAGACCTACTATCAAGTCAGCGAGAATTTATATCGTTTCTGGCAAACTCACAGAAGCAGAGCTTGACCAGATCAAGCACTATATGATAAACCCTGTTGAGTCAAGAGAAGCTTCCCTTGATTGCTTCGATACACTCGATATCAAGTATACTATCCCTACCACAGTTAAGACTGTTGAGGGCTTTATCTATTCAACAGACGATGACCTGAGATTCATGCTCACAGACTTGGGTCTTGCAATGGACTTTGACGATATCAAGTTCTGTCAGGATTATTTCAAGAACGTTGAAAAGAGAAATCCTACTATCACTGAGATAAGAATGATAGACACATATTGGTCTGACCACTGCCGTCATACTACATTCTCCACTATCGTCGATAACGTTTCTATCGACTCAGACTACATAGCTGCTACCTTTGCAGACTATATCAACACAAGAAAAGACCTTTATGCAGGCAGAACTGACAAGCCTGTTACACTTATGGATCTTGCTTGTATCGGCGCAAAGCAGCTTAAAAAGGCTGGTCTGCTCAAAGACCTTGACGAGAGTGAGGAGATAAACGCTTGCTCCGTTAAGATAACTGTTGACGTTGACGGCAATCCTGAGGAATGGCTGCTCATGTTCAAAAACGAAACACACAACCACCCTACAGAGATCGAGCCTT
>OCQC01002212.1_pt1 | contig 12438 bp, 5 predicted proteins | sample 1538401 | NCBI WGS metagenome assembly OCQC01 (sample SAMN04571689, study PRJEB22368) | human gut metagenome | biome: human gut; material: stool | host: Homo sapiens | place: Luxembourg | collected 2012-08-03 | reverse complement strand
ATCAGAAAAAAGTCCGCTGCCCAAACGGACAGCGGACTTGACAGGCATGATACAGAGACGCTTAATTCGTTTTATTCTGGTTCGCCTCGCCGATTTCCGGGTTGGCAATCACGACGGAACGCGGCAGCTGGAACCGCATGCCGGATTCGTTCTGCTCCCACATGGCTTTGTAAATGTGGTTGTTCGCAACGCCTGCCGCCGTCATCGCGGCATCGTCCCGGCGATCAAGACGCCGGCGGTCGAGCCACTCCAGAGCGCCCTCCATCCACATCTCGATACGTTTCTGAAGAATGATCTCCTCGACGACATCGTCGAGCGAAGCGGCCGTGATGTCATAACCCGGATCGCGGTAGGTCGTCACGTAATCCTTGAGCGTCTTCTTGGCCGCGGCGATGTTGCTGTGCGCCTCGGCTTCAGCCTTGATGAAGACGGCCTCTTCGGCGCGCATATAGATCAGATCGGTATTGTTCCAGTCGCCGTTGTAACTGCGGAACTTGACCGAAACGTACTCCGAACGCGCTTTCACGCCCGAAGCAAGCGTATTGGGCAGGTTGGAAGGCAAAAGGCAGGCATAACCGCTCGTCGCAGCGTCCGGGTCCGGATTGTCCGTCTTGTTGAGCCACCAGCCGCGACGCACGTCGGTCGGATTCAGACGCGCATAGAGGTAGGAGTGGATCGGACGCTCGGCCCACATACCCGCATAACCGCTCATGTAGGGGTCCATCTGCGAACACCAGGTAGCCCATGTCTGGCAGTTGTCGGCCGTCATCTTGAAGCCGAAGATCAGACTCGGAACGTTCTCGATACGGTTGAAGCCGCTGTTGTAGTTCTCCTTGGAGACGAGCGTGTATTTGGCCAGAATATCGTCGGCCAGCGAGACGGCTTTCCCCCAGTCCTCCATGACCAATGCGACACGGGCGCGCAGAATGGCGGCCACGCTGGCGTCGAAATCGGTCCGGGAACCGGTGTCGTCGTATCCGATCTCCTCGAAAATACGCAGCGCTTCGTCCAGGTCGTCGGTAATGCGTTTGTAGACCTGCTCCATCGTGGCGCGCGGCAGATTCTGGCCGAGGGTCTCCTCGGTGGCCAGAGGCACGCCCGGAAGGTCCTTGTTCGCCGCCGAGTAGGGATACTGGTACACGTTGATCAGGTGGTAGTAGCCGAACGCGCGGGAGGTCAGCGCACGGGCGCGGTAGGCCTTCATCGACTCGGCGGAAGCGTCGAGGGTCGCCGTCGCGAGAATCTCATTGGCCGTGGCGATCGGAATGTAGAACATGTTCCACACGTTGAAAGTCGGCGTATACTCCTCCTGCCAGTAGTCGTTGATGTACATGTAAAGGTTCATGCTGTGTTGCAGCAGCAGGGTCATGTCCTGCCCGGTCATGCCGAACGCAAGTTCGAACCCTTTGAAACCGGTCAGCCACTGAAGATCGTTCTTGTAATAGGTGGCATAGTGGGTGTAAATGGACGCCTCGATACCCTGAAGCACCTTGTCCGGGTCCTCCTTGGCCACCTCGTCACGGGTCTCCGAAGAGACTTTTCCCGAAGGGTCCACGTCGAAGATATCGTCGCTGCAGGATACCGCAACTGCCGCGCTCATTAAAAATATCAGTATTTTTTTCATATCAATGTCGCTGCTTAGAAGTTAATATTGAGACCTACCGAAGTGGTGCGGATCGGCGAATAATACGTACCGTCCACGCTGTTCAAAGCGACCGTCGCGCCCTGACCGCCCATGCTCGTACGGGGATCGTAGCCCTTGCGCTTCGATGCGAAGAAGACGTTGTCGCAGGCGAAGTACACGCGAACGCTCTTGATGCCGATCTTGCTCATCCAGTTCGCCGGGAAGGTGTAGCCCAGCGTGATGTTGCGCAGGTTGAAGTAGGTTTTGCTGATCAGGAAACGATCCGACGAAGCGTTGATGTTCGAGTCGTTCGTGTTCCAGATCGGCGCCGAACCTTTCCCGGTCTCCGGATTCCAGGCGTCGGCATAGTTCTTCAGACGGTTCATCGGGAAATTCGCACTGCTGAACGCCGAGAAGTCGTAATCGTAGCCGTAGCCGCCGAACTGGAAGTTGGTCATAATCGTCAGGTCGAGGCTCTTCCAACGCAGCGTGGTGTTCAGGCCGCCCGTGAAATCGGGAAGCGCGCTCTTCTCCAGCAGGTACTGCGTGGCCTCGGTAGCATCGCCGGTCGTGACTTTCTCCACGCCCACAACGTTGCCCTCACCGTCCGTGAGATCCCGGTCCATATACCAGAGCGAGTTGCCCTTCTCATCCAGACCTGCGAACTGCCGCATCTCCCAGCGGTAGATGTCCTTGCCTTCGTAAATGCGCTGGTTGCCGTTGGGCATGCCCGAGACTTTGTACTCGTCGGGCAGGTTGAGCATCTTGTTGGCATAGGTGTAACCGTTGACCGACATGTCCCAGTACCAGTCCTTCTTCTGGATGAGCTTGACGTTCAGGTCGAATTCGAAGCCCGAGTTGCGCAGTTTGCCGACGTTGTACCAGTCGTAGGCGCGGCCCGTCGAAATATCCTTCGTACGCTTGAAGAGCAGACCGTCCGACACGCGGATGAAGTAGTCCATCGTCAGGTTGATGCGGTCGTTCAGCAGACCCACGTCCAGACCCAGATCGAACGTCTTCTGCTTCTCCCACGTCAGATCGGGATTGCCGTAGTAATAGATCTCCGTACCCAGCTTGCCTTCGGAAATGGTAACCGTATACTGGTCGGTATAGGGATAGTAGTTGGCCAGGTCCTCGTTACCCTGCGTACCGTACGTGGCGCGGAGTTTCAGCTCCGAAAGCCAGCTGTGCGTACTCTCCATGAACTTCTCGGCTCCGATGCGCCACGAAGCGCCGACGGACCAGAACGTGCCCCAGGGATTGTATTTGAAACGCGAGGTTCCGTCGCGGCGGATACCGCCCGAGAAATAATAACGGTTGTCGTAGTTGTACTCCAGTTTGCCGAAGAAACCCTGAATGCGCAGCACGTCCTGATAGCCGTTGATCGCCCCCATCTCGCCGGCGTTGTTCAGCTGCGGATTCTTGGGATCGTAAATGTTCGTCTTCTCGACCTCGGCGTAATCGCGCACCCAGCTGTTGTACTCATGTCCGATCAGCGCATTGATATTGTGGCGTCCGACGGATTTTTTGTAATTGAGCATCTGGATCAGGTTCAGATCGTAAACGTCCGTAGACTTTTTGTTGATCCGGCCCTTGGAACCGCGTCCGTCGCCGATCGTGGGGTTATAGAACAGCAGTTCGTCGGAGGCGCGATAGCCCAGCGACATGCTCGAGGTGAAGGTGAAGTCGCGCAGGAAATAGATCTCCCCGTAAGCGCGGCCCTGCAAGTTGTTGCGTTTGATGTCGCGCGTGTCCATCTTCAGCGTGGCGATGATGTTCTGGCCCGAGGTTCCGGGACGGGTCGTCGTGCCGTCGGTCTGCCCCGTACCCAGGTCGTAGACCTTGTCGCCGTTTTCGTCATACTTGATTTTCCCCTCGGCATCGCGGGCGTAGACCGGAAAAACCGGCTCCCACGAACGCGCCGTGGCGAACGCCGACGAAGCAAGGCTGCTGCCCTCCAGAATGTTGTTCTGCACCGTGTGGGCATAGGAGAGGTTGGCGCCCACCTTGATCCACTTGCGGAGCTTGGTGTTGACGTTCACACGGGCGCTGTAACGCTCGAAATCCGATTCGATCACATAGGATTCGTCCTTGAGGTAACCCAGCGAGATGAAATAATCGGACTTCTCGTTCCCGCCGCTGACCGAAACGTTCGTTTCGTTGCGGAATCCGGTCTTGAAGAGTTCGTCCTGCAGGCGCTCGCTGTACATGCGCCGGGCCGACGGGTCGAGTTTGCCGGTCGCAGGGTCGATCAGGTAGGTCGACGAATATTTGTAGGGGTTGTAATTTCCGTGTGCACCCAGCACCTCCTGCGAGGCATAGAGCGCCGCGGCAGCCAGATCGCCGCCGCCCTCTTCGGGGCTTGACGCCCACTTCGTGTCGCGCATCGTGCGCCACTGCGCCTCGAGGTATTCGCCCGGATCGGTGATGATGTCATACTCGGGGACAGCGCGGGTGTTGATACCGAATCGCGTGTCGACGCTGATCGTGGGATTGTCCAGGCTGCCGCGCTTGGTCGTGATGAAAACCACGCCGTTCGCGGCGCGCGAACCGTAGAGCGAGTTGGCCGTGGCGTCCTTCGACACGGAGATCGACTCGATGTCGGCCGGGTTGATGTCGGACAGGCTGCCCTGATAGGGCGAGCCGTCGAGCACGATCAGCGCGCCGGTGCCCGCATTGAGCGAACCGACGCCGCGGACGTAGATCGCAGCGTCCGTACCGGGCTGGTTGGTGGCCGTAGTCAGCTGCACGCCGGGAACCGCTCCTTCGAGCATTTTCGAAACGGTCGAAACCTGACGCTTCGCAAGCTCCTCGCCGCGGATGGTGGCGATTGATCCCGTAAGGTCTTTTTTCGTCGTCGTGCCGAAAGCGGTCACCACGACATTCTCGATGGCCTGCGCATCTTCGTGCATCACGACTTCGACATGCGTCTTTCCGGCGACAGCCACTTTCCGGGTCTCGTAACCGATGAACGAAACCGCCAGCGTAGCGTCGGCGGGTGCGGCGATGGTGAATTTACCGTCCGTGCCCGTGGTCGTACCGGTCGACGTGCCGTCGACCATAACGGTTGCGCCCGCGACAGGCTTACCCTCCGCATCGGCAACTTTACCGGAAACCTGCCGGTTTTGGGCGAATCCATATACACAAAGCCCCAAAACGGCAATTAACGATAGTAGAATTTTTCTTACCATAAGCGTTAATTTTAATAAAATTTTAAAATAAAAAACGATCGCCCCGGATTCCGGATAATAAACTGCTGGATATAGGATAATTACAGCGTTCTGGAACGCATTTTCCGAGAAATGCCTAATAGTTTGGTATTAAGCGTGTAAGATATACGGACGACACCTCCGTGCGTCCGGGTTGTGTTACCAGATAGTTACCGGACAAGAAGGGTTAAACCGTGCCGTATAAGCTATTTGGTCCAATTGATATACCGTTTGGCAGTAACTTTATCATTACCTTTATCGCGGTTTGTTTATTGTTTAAAAAAGGTTAGGAAGGGAATGAGAAACACGTTCAAAGTACTGTTTTACATCAAGAAGAATGCGCCTTTACGCAATGGAAACACGCCGATCATGGGACGCATTACGATCAACGGACAGCGAACGCAGCTGTCCACGCAACTATCCGTGAATCCGAATCTCTGGGATGTGAGTATGGGACGGGCGGCAGGGCGCAGCGCGGTTGCCTCACATGTCAACGAACAACTCTCGCAGATTCGTTTCCGCATCGAAAGATGTTACAACACGCTGTTTTACGAGCATGCCCTGGTCACTCCGAAAATGGTCAAGGAGATGTATTTCGGCAACGACCAGCGCAACGAAACGCTGCTGGCCTTCTTCAGGCATCACAACGAGGAGTTCAGCCGGATGGTGGGCATCAGCCGCAGCAAAACGACCTACTATAAATATAGGTGTGTTTACAAGCATCTCGAAAACTACGTCAACGACAAATTCAACCGCAAGGATTTGCTGTTCAAAGAACTCGACAAAGAGTTCCTGACGGGGTTCCACCACTACATCGCACAGGAGTGCGGACACAAGAAAAACACGACGTGGATCTACATGATCGCGTTCAAGCACATCCTCATGCTGGCCCGCAGCCGGGGCCACATGGCCAAGGACCTCTTCGCGAATTACAAACTGCGCAGCGAATTCGTCGCGCGAAACTACCTGTCCATGACAGAAATCCGCAAGCTGATCCGTCTGGACCTCGACGACATGACCTTACAGTTGGTACGCGATGCATTTTTGTTCAGTTGCTTCACGGGACTCTCCTACATCGACCTCTGCACGCTGACCCCGCAGCATATCCAGCAGGACGGCAAACAGCTGTGGATCAGCACCACCCGCCGCAAAACAGGATCTGCTGTCAACGTGCGCATCTTCGCGATACCGTACGCCATTCTGCTGAAATACAAACCGATGCAGCGGAATGCGCGGATATTCCGCCTGCCGAGCAACGGCTGGTGCAACATCTGCCTCGAACGCATCATGTCTCTGGCGGGCATTCCCCGGCACATCACGTTCCATTCGGCCCGGCACACCTTCGCCACGACGATCACGCTTTCGCAGGGAATGGCGATCGAAACGATCAGCAAGCTGCTGGGACATAAGAATATACGGACTACGCAGATTTATGCGACCATCACCCACTCGAAACTCGACGGTGACATGGAGCGGCTCTCGAAACGCCTCGATACGCTGTACCGCGATACCGACCTGGAAAAAGTCCGGGAGCGCCTTTGAGGACCGATTCACATATACGCAGAAGTTCACGCAGCTAACACATTCGCTCAAAACACCCGAAAACACCCGAAAAAGGGGATTACAATTTGTAATCCTCTTGAGATGATATTTTCAAAATCGTAACCGTTATCGACCAATCTTCTACACATATGTTATATTGGTAAATTATTTTAATAATTTATTTGTAAACGAGTTAGCAATTTCATACCTTTGCTTGTGAACTTTTTATTTTAAAAAAACTATTAGATTAACGCTTATGGTAAGAAAAATTCTACTATCGTTAATTGCTTTATTGGGGGGGGGAATATTACTCTCGCTGGCCCAGAGTAAGCAAATTTCCGGAACAGTCACCGGTCCCGACGGGAAACCGGTCGCCGGAGCAACGGTTATGGTCGACGGCTCGCATGTCGGCACGACCTCAAACGGAGACGGTAGCTTCACCATCACGGCTCCCGGAAACGGATCGCTGGTCGTATCCTTCATCGGCTATGAAACCCAGAAGGTGGCCATCGGAGGCAAAACCCGAATCAACATCTCGCTCAAAGAAGACACACAGGCCATCGACGACGTGATCGTAGTGGCCTTCGGTACAGCCAAGAAAGACGCCTTCACCGGAGCGGCGAAGGTGATCAAATCCGACGATCTGATAAAAACGCAGTCTTCGAACGTCGGGGATGCCCTCGTCGGCAAAATCGCCGGCGTGCAGTTCTCCTCCGCCTCGGGCCGTCCGGGTTCCGGTCAGAAGATTTACGTGCGCGGCTACGGTTCGATGAATGCCAAAAACGACCCGCTCTGGGTTGTAGACGGCGTGCCCTACGAAGGCGACATCAACAACATCAACGCTGCCGACATCGAGTCGATCAGCGTCCTCAAGGACGCCGCGTCGAACGCCCTGTACGGCTCCCGCGGCGCGAACGGCGTAATCATGGTCACGACCAAGCGTGCGAAGGCCGGCGAGGCCACCGTGACTTTCGACGGCAAGTGGGGCATCAACACCCGTGCATTGCAGACCTACGACATCGTGGAGGATGCGGGCGAATACTACGAGATGCACTACAAGTCGCTGTACAACTATTACACGCTCGACCAGAAGTACACTCCCCTGGCCGCCAACATCGCCGCCAACAAGCTGCTGACGTCGAACGATCCCGGCGGTCTGGGTTACAACGTCTTCACCGTGCCCGACGGCCAGAACCTCATCGGCGACAACGGCCGTCTCAATCCGCGTGCGAAGCAGGGCCGCCTGGTAACCGACGCCAAGGGCCAGCAGTTCTACCTGCAACCCGACAACTGGCTCGACGAAATCTACAAATCGTCGTCGTTCCGTCAGGAGTACAACGTCAGCGTTTCCGGCGCAACGGACCGCGCCAATTTCTTCGCATCGCTCGGCTATCTGGACAACACGGGTATCGTCGACGGTTCGAGCAACGAGCGCTACACCGCCCGTCTGCGCGCGGACTACCAGGCCAAAAAGTGGCTGAAAGTCGGCGGTAACATGTCCTACACCCATTTCGTCTGGAACAACGGCAACAAAACCAACGACGACGGCGACGGTCAGGGCGAAGGCAACGCCGACGGCGGAAACGCATTCGCCACGGCGATCCGCATGGCGCCGATCTATCCGGTCTACATGCGCGACGGCAACGGCAACATTATGATCGACGAGTACGGATTCAAGATGTACGATACCGGCGACGGCCGCAACGGCGGCGCACTGCGCACCAACGGCGGCAAGAGCAACGACCTGCAGGACATTCAGCTCAACAAATACATCAACGAGGGCAATGCCTTCATGGCCAACGGTTTTGCCGATTTCTCCCTGTACAAGGGCCTGAAACTGACCCTCAACGGAAGCGTGTCGCTCGACGAAACCCGCGGTACGGAGGTGTCGAACCCCTACTACGGACAGTTCGCCGAATCGGGCGGCGCCGTTTTCAAGAGCCACAGTCGGGAGATCGCCTACAACATGCAGCAGCTCCTGACCTACACCAACACCTTCGCCGACGTCCACAACCTCGACCTGCTCTTCGGCCATGAAATGTACAACCGCAAATCCTACGGTCTGTACGGCTCGAAGACCATGATGTTCTCGCCGGACAACACCGAACTCAGCGGCGCCGTCGTCGACTCGTCGCGGTCGGGTTCGTCGGTTCTGGAGTACAACAACGAGGGCTACTTCTTCCGCGGACAGTACGACTACGACAACCGCATCTATTTCTCGGGATCGTACCGCCGCGACGCATCGTCGCGCTTCCACGGCGCAGCCTGGATCATCAACCGCGAGAGCTGGTTCAACGCTTCGTGGGTCAACATGCTGAAGGTCAAAGCATCGTACGGTTCGCAGGGTAACGACAACCTCGGATCGAGAGCGGAATCCTACTACCGCTATACCGACTACCGCGAGATCCTGAGCAGCGGCGACGGCGTTACGAGCGTACTCTACCAGAAAGGCAACCCCGACATCACCTGGGAGACCAACGCCAACCTCAATGTCGGCGTAGAGTTCGGCCTCTGGGACAACCGTCTGTCGGGTAGCATCGATGTCTTCAACCGCAAGACCACCGACATGCTGTTCGAGCTGGCCACTCCGATCGAGTCGGGTTACACGACCATTTTCACCAACATCGGCGACATGGTCAACCGCGGTCTCGAAATCGAACTGAACGCAGACCTGATCCGGACCAAAAACCTCGTGTGGGACTTCTCGCTCAACATGACCCACTACAAGAACAAGGTGACCCACCTGCCGGAGCAGTTCAAAAACAACACGACGGCCGACGGCAAACACGTGGGCCGCTGGCAGAGCACCAAATTCCTCACCGAAGGGGAATCCGTCTTCTCGTTCTACGTTCCGACCTACGCGGGAGTAGACCCCGAGACCGGAAAATCGCTGTGGTACACCTACAAGACCGATGATGCCGGCAACAAGGAGCGCATCAAGACCTCCGATTACTCGGTGGCCTCGCAGGAGGGCCGCGAAATGCACGGAGACGCCCTGCCGGACGTTTACGGCGGTTTCGGCACGTCGCTGCGCTTCTACGGCGTCGATTTCTCGATCGGCTTCACCTACCAGCTCGGCGGACAGGTTCTCGACCAGGGCTACATGTTCTACATGAACTCCCCGGCAGGAACGTCGACCGGAAACAACTACCACCACGACCTGCTCAATTCGTGGACTCCCGAAAACTCCGGTTCGAACATTCCGCGTTTTGCTTACAACGACTCGAATCAGGCAGCCGTCTCGGACCGTTTCCTCACCAGCGCATCGTACCTGAACATCCAGAACATCACGCTCGGATATACGCTGCCCAAGCGTATCACGCGCAAGTTCCTCGTCGAGAATCTGCGTATCTACTTCGCCTGCGACAATGTATGGTACTGGTCCAAGCGTCAGGGTCTCGACCCGCGTCAGGCCATCAACGGAATCACGAACCCGTACTACTACGCCCCGATTCGCACCTTCTCGGGCGGTGTAACCGTAACGTTCTAATTTGTTAAACGACGAATATTATGAAAATGAACAACATACTGAAAACAACGGCGCTGCTTCTCGGTTCATCCGTGCTTCTTTCGGGCTGTATCAAGGAGACCTTCCCCGAAAGCGGATACGCCACCAGCGATCAGACTGCCGAATCTCCGTTCGCAAAGGAGGGTCTTATCACTGCGATGCCGACGGTGCTCATCACCAACTATACAGACCTCGGCGAGCACATCGACTTCGGCTTCCCGGGCATCTTCGGCGCCACCGACCGCATGGTCGGCGAGGTGTTCCCCGTCAGCGGCAACCTGCCGGGCGGCAACCAGTACTACGACCGCTGGCAGGCATGGCTCTATCCGGGCAACTCGACCGGATTGGCAGCGAACGGCTGGGCGTCCCCGTTCTTCTACACCAACTATTACAAGTTCATCTTCACGGCCAATGAGGCCATCGACATCGCAAACCAGAGCGAAGGCGCAGAGGAGATGATGGGCATTGCCAAGACTTTCCGCGCGCTCTGCTACCTCGACCTGGCCCGTCTCTACGACGCGCTGCCGGCCAAGGCTCCCGAACGTCCCGCCTACGAGACCGAGCTGGAAGCCGTCAAGGGGCTGACCGTTCCCATCGTCCGGGAAGATACGAGCATGGAGGAACTGGAGAACAACCCGCGCGTATCGCGTGAGGAGATGTTCAAGTTCATCTTCGAGGACCTCAACACCGCCGAGACCCTGCTGGCCAACTATACGCCGGCGACGAAAAACCTGCCCTCGCTGGCCGTGATCTACGGACTCAAGGCCCGCGCCTACCTCTGGCTGGGCGGATTCACCGAATCGTATGCGGAAGTTCCGACCGGCGACGCCGCTTACCGTCTGGCCGCCGAATACGCCCGCAAGGCCATCGACGCTTCGGGCTGCACGATCATGACCGAAAGCCAGTGGCTCGACCCGAAGACCGGGTTCAACACGGTCAATTCGTCGTGGATGTGGGCCATGATCCAGACCACCGACACCGTGCTCAACAACCTGCTGTCGTGGTCGGCCCACATGGCGACCGAGGCTATCTGGGGTTACGGTTACGGAGCGCAGCCGGGTATCTCGGTATTCAGCTACAACCGCATTTCGTCGGGCGACTTCCGCAAAAAGAGCTTTGTCGGAGCCGACCGCTCGTTCGACGCCATCGCGCCCTATACGACCCTGACCGAGGAGGAGTTCGCAACGATAGCCCCCTACGCATCGTTTAAGTTCCACGCGGCCAACGGCGAAAAACGAAACTATTCCACGGGTAACGTGACGAGCATCCCGATGATGCGTGTCGAGGAGATGTACCTGATCGAGGCCGAGGCTACGGCTCACTACGACGCCGCCACCGGCAAGTCGCTGTTGCAGTCGTTCATGGCCAACCGCGATCCGGCCTATACGGTTCCGGCGGCCAACGACCTGATCGACGAGATCATTTTCCAGAAGCGGATCGAGTTCTGGGGCGAGGGCGTCATCTTCTACGACCTGAAGCGTCTGAACATCGGCATGCACAACGGCGACACCGGCACGAACGCTCCCCCGATGGCCCAGCTTTCCACGGACGGACGCGCCCCCTGGTGGAACTGCGTGTTCCCGCTGAACGCCGTACAGCAGAATAAGGCGCTTTCGGGCAAGAACAACCCCAACCCGACCCAAACGGTCAAGTCTGTAAAATAAAAAACATCGCTATTTATGAAAAGTATAAAAATATTCTTTCTGGCGACTGTCGCCATCGTCGCGGGGCTGTTCACGGCCTGCAGCGACGATGACTTCAAAGCAGGTCCCGAGGTCGACGGCGCACAGGTCTACTTCCCCGAGAATGTGACCACCCAGCATAGCATCAGCGACGACGTCTCCTCCATCGCCATCCCGGTAAAACGCATCGCCAAGGACGAGGCGCTGACCGTAGCGGTTCTCGCCAGCGACGAGTCGGGTCTGTTCACCATTCCGTCGTCGGTATCGTTCGCAGCCGGCAAGGAGACTTCCGAACTGCTGATCACCTTCGACCGCACCAAACTCGAAGACGGTAAGGAATACCCCCTTTCGTTCCTGATCAACGACGAGGACAACACGACGCCCTACGGCAACCGTTCGCTCGACATCATCGTCGCCCCCTGGCCTTGGGTGAAACTGGGAACCGGAAAATTCCGCGACGACTATCTTTGCAGCATGTTTAACGGCGGAAATCCTGAAATCGAGGTCACGATCCACGAGCACAAATCGAAGAAGGGCATCTACATGATCGAAGAGATGTACGGCTGGCCGCTCCTGACCGAATTCTTCGGAGGTTCGCAGGAAGAGATCGAGTCGCAGGTCAAACTGACCTATACTCCGGTCAACATCACCATCGATTGCAGCGACCCGACGAAAGTGGTCATGCCGCGTCAGTTCACGGGAATCATCGACGGAGATCCTGCTTATGGAAATTATGAAATCGCCATGTTCACGGGCGGGGAAGGTACGCTGGTAAACGGCGTGATCACGTTCCCCCAGGAGGCCCTCGCGTTCGTTTGTGGCGCCGGCAGCCTCAAAGCCAATAAGTCCGGACTGTTCCGTATCCTCCTGCCC
>OCQC01002211.1_pt1 | contig 12441 bp, 9 predicted proteins | sample 1538401 | NCBI WGS metagenome assembly OCQC01 (sample SAMN04571689, study PRJEB22368) | human gut metagenome | biome: human gut; material: stool | host: Homo sapiens | place: Luxembourg | collected 2012-08-03 | reverse complement strand
ACGAAAATCAGGTATAATGAATTGCCCTGAAACCCTTACGGCTGTAGGGGGGGGGGGGTAAAACCCTCTAGTTATGAGGGTTTCGGCTTGTTTGTAGCCGTTGAGGATTTTAGAAGTCTATTTTCCTCCACAGTTGTGGAGGATAGAATTACCATCGAGCACAATTGTGCGAGCTTGTGTAATCCTTGGTGGGGTTCAACACTAGTAACTCACGAGGCTGGTTTAAAAACCAACCAGCTGGATTTCCCTCGCCTAAGGGAGAGGGTCAGGGTGAGGGTTCTTCCTGCATTGGTAAAGAATTTATTTCACCCTCATCCGACTTTCAGCCACCTTCTCCCATCAAGGGAGAAGGATAAACCATCTGCCCCCCTAGCAGTGGAAGTGGCACGAAGTGCCGTAGGGGGGTGTAATGATTAACCTCAATACCAACCTTGGCGCATTAATCGTGCAATCCAACTTAAAAACATCAACCAATGGATTAAATATAGCAATCGAGCGCATGACAACAGGTTTTAAGATAAATCATGCGAAAGACAATGCTGCTGGTTATTCTATTGCGACAAAACTTAGCTCTCAACTCTCTTCATACGATGTAGCGCTGGATAATGCTTCTATGGGCTTGGATATGCTAACAACAGCACAAGACAGCCTTGATTTAATAACCTCCCATTACCAACGCATGCGAGATTTAGCGGAACAAGCAGCAAACGGTACTTATGGCGCAGATTCCTTGAAGGCTATTCAATCAGAGATTGATGCTAGAAAAGCAGAGATAGAACGAATAGTGGCGAATACAGAGTACAATGGAATAAAGCTTTTTGCTCAGGATGATGGTACAAATGCAGCACCGATTTCAACATTTAATGTTCTCCGCCAAACAACAAAAGCTCCTTCGATAGCAGTAGACGAATCCAAACGAGTAATAAACCAAACAACCTTTACGCAGGGTGAAACCTACTTTGTAACCAATTCTGATGACCTGGTAAAGCTCCAAGACTTGGTCAATAGCGGAGTTGATACCACTGATGTAACTTTCGAGCTCACCTCAAATATTGATATGAAAGGTATTAATTTTAGAGGAATTGGTACTGCTGGCGGGGATATGGATGCACCAGACGCAACAAAATTATTTAAAGGTGATTTCAAGGGTAATAATCATGTAATATCCAACTTAACCATCAATACAACAGAGGATTATGTTGGTTTGTTTGGTGCTGTTCTTGGTGGTTCTATTGATTCCGTTGGTCTTGAGAACTGTGATATATCAGGGACTATAGGTGTAGGCGGCCTGGTGGGGGCGATTGAAGGAGGCAGTATCACAAACAGTTACGCAACAGCCAGTGTGACAGGGGATGAATTTGTCGGTGGTCTGGTGGGGTTTTGTAGTGGTAGTAGCATCACAAACAGCTACGCTACTGGTAGCGTGACGGGGACAGGTAGTAGTGTTGGCGGCCTGGTGGGGGCTGCTTATGCTACTCCAACCCTCAACGGATATTATGATACCCAAAAGACCGGTCAGACAGTGGGTGTGGGGAATGGAAGTTATACCGGCACCGTAACCGGAGTAACGACAGCAGAGTTGGAAGAACTTATCAAAAACGGAACCTTACCTCAATACAATTATGGCGGCGGCACAGGCGGAGGAGTTTTAGGCGGTTCATATGAAGTAACTTTGCAGGTAGGTATTAATTCAGATAAATCTTCCTCAATAACAGTTGATGTAGGAATCGGAAAAATCGATTTAAATATCGACGTAACAACTCCAGATGGCGCACGTAATGCACTAACAAAATTAGATGAGTATATAAAAAATATAAATGAAAAGCAAACACAATTAGGTTCAGCATATAATCGTTTGGAGTCTGTAATAGAGTCAATAGGAGTTAGTATTGACAATTTAACTTCGACCCGCTCAACAATTCGTGATGCCGATATTGCCGAAGAAAGTTCTGCATATATTCGTTATCAAATTTTGCAGCAAGCTGCCACAACGCTTATGGCAACAGCAAATCAAACACCAAGTATTGCATTACAATTGCTATAGCCTCTTTACTCTTATTTTCTATTTGTGCGATAATAAAAGCATAAATAAACGAAAAGGAAGGAATATATTATGTCAGAAGTAAGAGTAAGAATTGCACCGTCACCAAGTGGAAATCTTCATATTGGTACGGCAAGAACTGCATTGTTTAATTACTTATTTGCCAAGAAGAACAATGGTAAATTTATATTAAGAATAGAAGACACCGATGCAGAGAGAACTAGTCAGGCATATGTAGATAATATTTTTGACAGCTTAAAAGCTTTAGGTTTGAACTGGGATGAAGGTCCTGATGTAGGCGGTGAATACGGGCCTTATACACAATCTCAAAGATTTGATATCTATCCTAAATATATCCAAAAACTATTGGATGAAGGGTTTGCATATGAATGCTTCTGTACGCCGGAAGAATTAGAAGCTGAAAAAGAAGAAGCTACTAAAAATAAAAAAGCTTATGTTTATTCTAAAAAATGCGAAAATCTAACAGAAGAAGAAAAAGCTAAATTAAGAGCAGAAGGAAGAAAGCCTGCAATCAGATTTAATGTTGCAAAAGCTCAAAAGGCGTTCCACGACTCTTCAATTCTGGAATTTGACGACCTTGTAAAAGGTAAACTTCATATGGATACAGACCTGATTGGAGATTTTGTTATTATGAAATCGAACGGTGCTCCAACATATAATTATGCTGTTGTTATCGATGATGCTCTTATGAAGATTTCACATGTAATTAGAGGCGAAGACCATATTTCTAATACTTACAAACAAATTTTAATTTTTGAAGCATTAGGCTTTGAAGTACCAAGATTTGGTCACTTAGGTATGATTTTGGCCCCGGATAGAAGCAAGCTTTCAAAAAGACACGGAGCCACTGCTGTTTCTGACTTTGTAGAACAAGGGTATTTAACAGAGGCTCTTGTAAACTTTGTTGCGCTTCTAGGATGGGCTCCTTCTGACGGAGAAGAAATTAAACCTATTGAAAAAATTGCAGAAGATTTTAGAATAAATGAAGTTTCTTCTTCAAACTCAATCTTTGAATATGACAAATTAAGATGGATGAACAGCCATTATATTAAAATGCTTCCAAAAGAAGAATTAAGAGAAAAACTTAAGAAATATTTAACAAAATACAACCTAAGCGAACTAACAGAAGAACAGTACAACAGAATGGTTGATATTACGTACGAACCATTGACTTTGTTATCAGATATTACTGATGCTGTTTCCTATTTCTTTGGCGGCGGCAATGTTGAAATTGATGAAAAAGCTCAGGCTGAACTTGATACTGAACTTTCTCAGGATGTTTTAAAATCATTTGTGGAACAGGCTGAAGACTGGGAATGGTCAGAAGAAAATCTTCATGAAAAACTTGCTGATTTTAGAGCTAAATTCAAAGAAGAAAAGGGGTATAAACCTAAATTTACAATGTGGGCTATAAGAGCAGCTGTGACAGGCAGACTCTGTGGCGCAGATATGGTTGTTACTCTTGCAATACTTGGTAAGGAAAATTCTCTTAAGAGAGCCAGAGCTGCTATAAAAACTGCAGTCGTATAAAATTTATTGGAGGCGCGCTGAGTCAGACTCAGCGCGCCTTATTTCAACCATTCAGGGAGAGTTATTTATTTTGTCAAAATCCAACTTTCTAAAAGGAGTATTACTTCTCTTGATGCTGTTTGTTTCCGGCATGCTGTCTTGTAATGCTTTTGAACTTGTTTTTCCTGTAGAGAAAGAGGCTGTTGTAACCTCTGAATATGTCCTTTTTGCAGGGAAAGCTAATAATTCTGAGATGATTACTATAAACAATGAGAGAGTATATACGGCTTCTAATGGTGCGTTTGCTCATTCAGTAAAATTGAAAGATGGAGAAAACAGGGTAGTAGTTCGTTCTAACTTTAATACTCAAGTTTACAAATTTTGTAAAAAAGTTCCAATAAGTAAAGCCTCTGAGGAAGCTGCAGATATTCAAAGACATGCCGTTGTTGTGAAGAATGATAATACTCCTTTGCGCAGTACGCCTGTTGATGGCGGTCTAAATCGAATTTCTCATCTGTTTAAAGGTACAACTGTTTTGATAGACGGCTCTAAGGGAGAGTTTTATAGAGTTTATCTTTCGAAAGATAAGACAGGCTGGATTGCAAAAAAGGATGTTGATGAAGATTGCGGCATAAATTCTGATGTTGCAAGTTTTATAAATATGGACAGCCAGAAGTTTAAAAATGCAGTTATTCAGACGATATCTTTTACAAAAAATCTTCCATATACTGTTGAAGATTTGGATAAAGAAATTTTGTTTAAAGTTTACAATCCGGAATTATCGGATACATCAGTTTATACTCTGAATATTCCAAAACCAGAAAAATATTTTTATTCTGTTACTCTTAAAGACGGACTTTACACATTTAAAGTTTGCGAAATTCCCAAAGCATTAGAAGATTGCACTATCGTTATAGATGCAGGACATGGCGGGGCGGAAAAAGGTGCAATGGGGTGTCTGGGGGATGCTGAAAAAGATATAAATCTAAAGATTGCTCTCGAGTTGCAAAAATTGCTTAAAAATATGGGGGCAAATGTAATAATGACACGAGAGTGCGATGGAACAATCTCTCTAAATGACAGGATTAAGATTGCACATGAAAATGATGCAGATATATTTGTCAGTATTCATTTAAACTCAATCGGCGATGTACCAATAAATATTCATAAAAATAAAGGAACAAGCGTATACTATTATAACCGTAATTCCCGTAAACTCGCAGAAATACTTGAGAAAAGTGTTACAAAATCCGCAGGGACACGAAAAGACGGAGTAAGAACTGCCAGCTTTGCAGTCATCAGACCTACAAACTTTGTGGGAGTACTTGTTGAAGCTGCATATATGATTAATCCTTCTGATACTGTTTTATATAAATCAAACAATTTTGCTTATAATGCAGCTAAAGGAATAGCTGATGGAATAGAGGAATTTGTAAACAAATAATGGCTTAGCAGATTTACTATTGAACACCTAACATTTCCCTAACAATTCTTTCTTATCATTGGATAAGAAAGGCTGATTATGAAAAATTTTTTTAATAAGAGGGACAATCTGTTTCTTATTTTATTTATAAGTTTTGCAATTATTTATGTAATGCTGCTTGGTGCATATCCATTATTAGAACCTGATGAAACAAGATATGTAACAATGGCGCGGGATATGTTTACCAGTGGAAATTATTTAACTTTATATCTTAATGGAGAGTATTTTTTTGAAAAACCTCCCTTGTTTTTCTGGCTTGAAAGTTTATCTTTCTGGTTTTTTAAGGATATAAGTGAATTTACTGCTAGATTTCCGGTAGTAATATTATCTCTGCTTCCGTTAGGTTTGCTTTTCTCTTTAAGTGAAAAGGTTAAAAATCAGAAATTTGCATTTTTGAACAGTGCTATTTTACTTACCACTCTTGAATATGTGCTGATAACAAAAATCGCAATGCTTGACAGTGTTTTAACCAGTCTTGTTTCAAGCTCTGTATTGTGCTACTTTTTTACTTTTTTTGTTTCAGAAGAAAATAAGAAATACTTCTGGTACTCATGTTATATTTTAATGGGTTTAGCTGTATTAGCCAAAGGTATTCCAGGAGTTGTAATACCTGCAGGTACAATTCTTACAAGCACTATAATATTTAGAACTTATAAAGAAACTCTTAAAAATATGCCTGCAGGAATCGTATTATTTCTGATAATTGCGCTTCCATGGCATATAATAATGTTATTAAAACACGGCTCACTTTTCTTTAATGAATACATAATTAAGCACCATCTAATGAGATTTTTAGGAGCCGAAGTTATTCACAGAAATGAACCTGTTTACTTTTATTTTGTGACTCTTTTATGGGGGCTTTTTCCGTGGATATTTTCATTATTATCAAGCTTGAGAAAGCCGCGTAAGTTTAATCTGGAAAATGGATATGACAAATTTCTTGTTTTAAATATTACTGCAATTTTAGTCATTTTGGTATTTTTTTCCTGTTCCAGAGCAAAACTCATAACTTATATTCTTCCGGTCTATCCATTTTTTGCAGTTTTAATAGGGCATATCTGGTATGAAAGAAGTATGAAAAAGTTTATGGTAATTGTAGCTGTAATGACTATTTTAGGCGGATTTGCTTCTCCATTTGGCTATAAACTTGATTATTCATTCGGGCAAAACGATTTAATGCAATTTGCTAAAATGGCAAAGGATAATAATTATACTATTTCCACATATAAAACAGGGAAAAAATATTCGCTTCTTTATTATTCAGGGCTTAAAAATGTTGAGTTTCAAACCGGAGAAAATTCTGAATGGTTAAGAAATGAATTATGCCGAAAGAACAATTACTTGATTGTAAGGAACAAAGAAATAAAAGATTTACCGGTTAATACAGAAATTGTCAAGCAGGGGGTTAAATATTCAATTATAAAGTCACCGGAAGTTTAATAATAAAATTAGTTCCCTTATTTTCTTCGCTTTCAACGCAAATTTCTCCGCTGTGCAGTTCAACAATATTTTTGACTATGGCAAGTCCTAGTCCAGTTCCGCCTTTTTTTCGGCTTCTTGTTTTATCAATACGGTAGAATTTTTCAAAAATCTTATCAAGGTGTTCTTTTTTAATACCCTTTCCGTAATCTTTAACCTGAATTTTTATGCCAAATTCATCTTGAGTTAATATAATATCAATTTTGTCTGAGCCGGAATATCTGACAGCATTAGTAATTAAATTTTCAAGTGCAGATTTTATCAAATCTTCATTGCCGTTAAAGATAACGCTCTTATCACATTGTATGTTTATTTTTACCTCGTTGTTGCCAAAAGAGCTAACAACTTTTTGTATGAGTTCATTAAGATTGAACTTTTCAAACGATTTTTGTTCGTTAGTCTTTTCAACATCAATTTCACTGAGCATCAAAATATCGTTCACAAGCTTATTTATAGCTTTTATCTGGTATTGAATAATTTTAAAGCATTCCCGATTTTGTTCTTCGTTGTTAGAATTTTCAGAGAGTTCTAATGCCATATTTATTGCAGTAATTGGAGTTTTAATCTCATGTGATGCATTCTGTATAAACTCATTTTTATACTCTTCAAGTTGTTCGAGCCTAACAATTTGCTTTTTCAGTCTTTCTGTCATCTTTTTTACAGATATGGCCAGTTCATTAAGCATTTCAAGCTCTGGTACTTCTATAACAGTGTCCAAATCACCATTGGCTATTTTTAAGACACAGTTGTCAAATTTGTTAAAAGAACTTCTAACCTGATATATAAGCTGAAAAATTGCAAGCAGAAGTATTAGCATCGAAAAAATAAACAGTGTAATCATATTTATCTGGCCTTTAACAATTTTTTCAATAACTTTTTCCTCAAGAAGTGTTAATTCAATATAATATTCGGTCATTCCAGCATTAAATTTTGCCACAGAAACAATTTTTCGATCCTTTATAGAAGATTTATAAATTTTCCATGGAGTTTTTTTTCTAAGAACTTTACTGTCATCTTTGGCCATTGGTGTTAAATCTTCAGGATTAGAAGAAACTATAATATTGCCATTTTTATCAAAAACTCTGAACTTGACTTCTGAACCTTCAAAGTCTTCTGCATATTTTTTTAAGCTTTCCATATCTTCTTTTTCAAGATATGGCGTAACAGCCCACTGAATTTGTTTTCTGAAAACATTCAGCTCGTCTTTTTCTTCCTGAATATAAGAAGAATTGAATTGTATAATATGGTGAAAGAATAAGAACGTAAAAAGCAGTATTATAGCAAAAAAACATATGAGTCTTGTTGTCCAGAATAAATCTCTTTTTTTCATACATCAAGCTCCTTTAACTTATAACCGACACCTCTTACAGTTTCAATATAGTGCCCGTAATCTTTAATTTTCCTTCTTAAATTCACTATTTGAACATCCACAGCCCGTTCAGAAACTTCAAATCCTCCATCACCCCTCAGTAAAGATAAAAGTTTTGAGCGCGAAAACACTGTGCCCTGATTAGATATAAAGTTTTCTAAAATTTTAAATTCAAAATTGGTAAGTTCAACATTCTCTTTATCAACTTTTACGCATTTCTTATTAACATCTAACTTAATTCCTCTGTATGTTTGAATTTCGTTTTGCAATCTGCTGTTTTCAAGATGTGCTTTTATTCTGGCAAGCAGGATTTTATTGCTGAAAGGTTTTGAAATATAATCAATTGCTCCATTATCAAATCCTTTTAATATATCTTCTTCCATCTTCTTTGCCGTAAGCATTATTACTTGAATAGACTTAAAATTATTATCTTCCTTAATAATTTTACATAATGAAAAGCCGTCTAATTCAGGAAGCATTACATCAAGCAAAACTAAATCAGGTTTATCCATTTTTATTAAATCCAGAGCTTCCATTCCGTCAAAGGCCTTCCGGATTTTGTAGTACCCGTCAGAGATTAAAACCAGTTCAATAAGGCGGTTAATGTGTTCTTCATCTTCGACTACTAAAATTTTTGCATCTTTAATATTCATTTGTTTTATTATACTCCAATTTCTTTAATCCGCACAAATACTGCTTTTATCGACAAGAGTTGTATAAATAAATCCATCCTCGTCATTAATGCTGATAATTTTGTAATAAGTATTATCACTGAATTTCTCTGTAACAATATGGTAAACATTATTTATTTTTTCTTCCCTGTTATTATGATAATGTCCTGAAACAACAGCTATTACATTATTATGTTTATTTAAAATGTTAAAATAAATCTCTTTTTTGTATAATCCTGCTGATTTTGAATTTGTATCCAGAAGCGGAAAATGCTGTAATATAACTACTTTCTTATTCTTAAATTTAGTTAGCCGCCTATCAAGCCATATAATTTCACTCTCTTTGTAATATCCATTAGGTCCGGGGATTACTTCCTTAACTCCATTCATCGCAATAAAAACAAGATTTCCTTTTTTTAATATATAATTTGCACTAGAAGGGTGATAATTCCCGAGAATTTTTCAGGTTCTTTTCATATAATAATCAGCAGTCATTTCCCGGCTAAGTAAAAGATCATGGTTTCCAACAGTTACAAAAACCTTTAAAACCGGCACTCCTATCGTTAAAATTAAAAGTGTAAATAAAAACTTTTTCATAAAAAACATAATAGAAAAATTTTGTTAAACGATTGTTAGCTTTTGTTTTTTGTTTTGTCAGTGCTAAAATATAAATATGGCAAATTCGTTTGAAGATGTAATTTCGCAAATCAAAGACCGGCTGGATATAGTAGATGTAGTATCGCAATATGTTGTATTAAAAAAGAGCGGAGCTAATTACTGGGGGCTTTGTCCTTTTCATAATGATAAAAAGCCGTCTATGTCAGTAAGCCCGACTAGAGGAATTTTTAAGTGTTTCTCTTGCGGAGCTGGCGGAGATGCTTTGAATTTCCTTGTCAGGATACAAAACAGAGAGTATAAAGATGTAATTCTGGAGCTTGCTGAAAAGTATGGAATAGAGCTTCCGACCAAATATCATGCTTCTGCTGATACTAAAAATCAAAAGAAAGAGATGATTAAGGCATGCCTTAAAGCTGCGAAATTTTATCATGCACAATTAAGAAGTGCCGAAGATGCTAATAAAGCTATAACAGCTCTTAGAAAGAGAAACGTTGATGATAGTATTATAGATAAATTTACTCTTGGCTGGGCGCCTAACAAATATGATACTCTTTATAAGGAACTTAAAAAAGAATTTAAGGATGAAATATTAGAAAAAGCGGGTTTAATATTAAAATCGAACTCAGGCGGCTGGATTGACCGATTTAGAAACAGAATAATAATTCCAATTCAGAATGAATTGGGAGAATACGTTGCATTTGGTGCACGTGCAGTTGACGAGGGACAGAACCCTAAATACTTAAACTCATCAGATTCATTAATCTATAACAAAAGTAAAATCCTTTTTGGTTTAAATTCAGCTCAGGAAGCAATAAAAAATGAAGACGGCGTAGTAATCATGGAGGGGTATTTTGATGTAATCTCAGCACAGGCGCATGGAGTGGAGAATGCTGTTGCTTCCTGCGGAACTGCGCTAACGCCTGATCATGTAAAGATACTCTCGCGTTATACAAAATCAAGAAGAATATTTTTATCTTTTGATACTGACGGAGCAGGGATAAATGCAACCAAAAAAGGCAGCGCAGTAATTAAGGAAACGCTGTCTACATTAGGGGATATAAAGCAGTTTGATGAGAGTCATATTTCTTCTGCAATGGATAACAAATATGCTTGCGAAATTCGTGTAGTATCTCCGCCTCAAGGTAAAGATCCGGATGAATTTATCAGAACAATGGGCGGCGATGCTTTTAAAGAATATATAAAAACAGCTCCTCTTTTAATTGATTTTCTGCTTAACAATATATTGAAAGAGAAGAATTCTGCGAAAACACCCCAGCAAAAAGCAGAACTTGTTGAACAGACAATCGAGATATTGAAAGATGTAAATAACAAGATAATTCAATCCGAATATGTTAAAATGGTGTCAACAGTAATAAATGTTGACGAAAATGCGATGTTAAAAGAGCTCGCACGTATAGAACGGCAAGGGGATAATGAAGGAAGAATACAATATAAACAAAAAGTTGTAACAAATTCTTCACAATTCGAAATAAAAGCGCAAAAAAATTTATTGAGTGTTTTTCTAGCAAATGACAATGTTCTAAGTTACCAACAACTTAAAGAAATGTTGCCGGAAGATATCATTCAAGATGAAACGTTAATAATTGTAAAAAATACAATTGACAAATTAGCGTGTACAATAAATAATGTTAAGGAATTGACTAAAAATTTGTATACAGAATTCATTGAGGATGATAATTTGACCCAAATATTAACCGATATAGTTGAACTCTCGGAAGCGTTTCACGGTCTGGAACCAGACGAGTTCGAAAGGGCTGTAAGGGAAAATATTGTAAGACTTAAGAAATGTTATCAGGAAAAAGAAGCCGAAAAAATTCGTCAGCAGTACAAACAGGTAAATGATGACGAGATTGAAGCATTAAAGATACAAATGCAGCTTAGAGATAAAATAAAGTTAAGGACTGGAGATAAATAATGACCCAAAAAAGAAATTCACATTCATCAGTAGTAAGCGTTGAAGAAGAAAGCATGGACTTGCTGGATTTTGATGCAGAAAAAGATGATGATTCAGTTGATTATATTGAAACTGATTTAGGGACAGATAATATTGAAGATATTATTACTTCATCAAAGTTAGGCGGCATCAAGAGTGATGATTTCTATATGATGGATACAGGAGATTCATCAAGAGAAGCTGAACTTGATACAGATGTACCAAAAGGCGTAGCGGTTGAAGATCCTGTAAGGTTGTATCTAAGAGAAATCGGCAGAATTAAATTGTTATCAACAAGTGAAGAAATCGAACTTGCCAGAAAGATTATACAGGGTGGTACACCAGGTGCAATTGCAAAACGTAAGCTTGTTCAAGCTAACTTAAGACTTGTCGTTAGTATTGCAAAAAAATATGTAGGCAGAGGCATGCTTTTCTTAGACCTTATTCAAGAAGGTAATTTAGGTTTAATCAGAGCCGCAGAAAAGTTTGACCACGAAAGAGGTTTTAAATTTTCAACATATGCTACCTGGTGGATTAGACAGGCTATTACAAGAGCGATTGCTGATCAGGCAAGAACAATCCGTATTCCTGTTCACATGGTGGAAACAATTAATAAATTAAAGAAAGTTACAAGAAGACTTGCTCAAGAACTTTCAAGAAAACCGACCGAAGAAGAATTAGCTTCAGAAATGGGCGTATCAATTTCGAAATTGAGAGAAATTGTTAAGATTGCTCAAGAACCGCTTTCTTTAGAAACACCAATTGGCAAAGAAGAAGATTCCAGACTCGGTGATTTTATTGAAGACAAAGAAGCTGATGCTCCTATTAAGACAGTTGCTTCAGAACTCTTGAGAGAGGATTTGGCAGAAGTTCTCTGTACACTTTCTCCAAGAGAAAGAGATGTTTTAAGACTTCGTTTCGGTATGGATGATGGCAGACAAAGAACATTAGAAGAAGTTGGTCAGTTGTTCGGGGTAACCCGTGAGCGTATCAGACAGATTGAGGCAAAAGCGTTGAGAAAACTTCGTCATCCAAATCGCAGTAAACGATTAAGAGAATATGTAGAAAACTAGAACTGATAAAGGCCGGATTATTAATCCGGCCTTTATTTATAAACTTTTGTAAAAAGTTAAAAAAATGTTGTTACAAACATTTGAGAATGTGGAATATGTAAAGTATACTGATAATCAATGGATGTGATTTAATGTCGTTTAAAAAAGAAGAAATTTATAAAAAAAGGATATGTAAAATTGAGTTATACCCTTGCCCTGAAACCCTTGTGGCTGTAGGGGGGGG
>OCQC01002206.1_pt1 | contig 12468 bp, 10 predicted proteins | sample 1538401 | NCBI WGS metagenome assembly OCQC01 (sample SAMN04571689, study PRJEB22368) | human gut metagenome | biome: human gut; material: stool | host: Homo sapiens | place: Luxembourg | collected 2012-08-03 | reverse complement strand
GGCCTCATCCTCGAGGAGCGCAACGCCCACCTGCCCGAGGATGAGGCCATGGAGCTCGCTCGTAAGTCCTTCGTCGCCGATATGGAGGCAGGCTTCGATCTGCTGATGGTTGACCCGACCAAGGACCCGTATCAGATCGGTAAGGTTATCCCGCTCGACGTGGTGCTTCGCCGCACGATCGACCTTATCGACTATCTCGAGCAGTATCGTCGCGAGCATAATCTTCCCGAGGTCGCCTACGAGGTCGGCACCGAGGAGACCAATGGCGGTCTGACCTCCACCGACAAGTACGAGGAGTTCATCGCCCAGCTGCAGCCCGAGCTCGAGAAGCGCGGATGCCCCATGCCCACCTTCATCGTCGGCCAGACCGGCACGCTTACCCGCTGGACGGAGCAGGTCGGTCACTACAACTTTAAGAACGCTCGCGAGCTTGCCGATATGGCCAAGCGCTACGGTGTGGGCCTGAAGGAGCACAACGCCGACTACCTAGACGACGCGACGCTGCTCGAGCACATCCCGGCTCACGTGACTGCCTCCAACGTTGCTCCGCAGTATGGCACCGAGGAGACCCGCGCCTACCTCAAGCTCTGCGCTACCGAGCAGATCCTGGTCGACAACGGCCTGTGTGATGATCCTTCCGACCTGTATCACACGCTGCTGGTCAAGGCTATCAAGACCGAGCGCTGGCGTAAGTGGATGACTGGCGATGACGTTAACCTGCAGGTCGATGACATCCTTGCCGACGATGAGCTCAGCCTGAAGATTCTGGATGTTTCCGGTCACTATGCGTTCAACGACCCCGAGGTCAAGGAGCAGATCGAGAAGCTCTTCCGCAACCTTGCTGCTCAGGACATCGACGGCAAGCGCTTCGTAATCGAGCACATCAAGCGCCCGATCAAGCAGTATGTTGTGGGCCTGAATCTTAAGGGCGTCACGAGCCGCATCGAGAAGGCTCTTGAGGACTAAGTAGTTTTTCCTACACGACGTCGGGCCTGAGGTATGTCCCAGCTGCAGGCCCGGCACATAGGACAAAGGGACAGCCCCTTTGTCCTATTTTGAGTTCTAGATTCCTTCGAAGGAGTTTGCACCATGAAGTTCTTTATCGATACCGCCAACCTTGACGAGATCGCCGAGGCCAAGAGCTGGGGTTGCCTGGCCGGTGTTACCACCAACCCGTCTCTGTACGCCAAGACCGGCGGTAAGCTTTCCGACTTCGAGCCCCATATGCTCAAGATCGCCGAGCTCTGCGAGGGTCTGCCCGTGTCTGCCGAGTCTACCGCCACCACGGCCGAGGGCATGATCGAGGAGGGCAAGCGCCTCGCCGCCCTCGCCCCCAACATCGTGGTCAAGCTTCCCGTGTGCGAGGCCGGCCTCGCCGCCTGCCGCGCGCTGGCCGATGCGGGTGTGCGCGTCAACATGACGCTCGTCTTCTCGCCGACGCAGGCTCTTATGGCTGCCAACGCCGGCGCTCGCTACATCAGCCCGTTCGTCGGCCGCTTCGACGATATCGCCGAGGACGGTATCTCGCAGCTCGACAACGTCGTGACCTGCATTAAGAACTACGACTGGATCGGCAAGAACGTCGACGACACCGTCGAGATCATCACCGCTTCGGTCCGCACGCCCAACCACGTGACCCAGGCGGCTCTTCTTGGTGCCGACATCGCGACCGTGCCTATGGCCGCTCTTGAGAAGTGCCTGCACCACCCGCTGACCGACCAGGGTCTCGCCTCCTTCGAGGCTGACTGGCAGAAGGTCGTCGCGCAGGCTTAAACGAGTGGATTGCCCCGGCATCGCGTCATCCGGTGCCGGGGTTGTTCTCAAGAGAGGAATTCGTATGACCAACCAGGAGCTGGCGAAGTTCGCCAATGAGGTCAGGAAGGGTGTCGTGACTGCGGTTCATGCGGCCAAGTCGGGACATCCGGGTGGATCGCTCGGCGCTGCCGACATCATGACCTATCTGTACTTTGAGGAAATGAATATCGATCCCGACGACCCTCGCAAGGCTGATCGCGACCGCTTTGTGCTCTCCAAAGGTCACGCGGCGCCGGGCCTGTATTCGGTGTTGGCAAATCGCGGCTATTTTCCCGTCGAAGAGCTCGAGACGCTTCGCCATATCGGTAGTCGTCTGCAGGGCCATCCCAATATGAATGACACGCCGGGCGTCGACATGTCCACAGGATCGCTCGGTCAGGGCATTTCCGCTGCAGTTGGAATGGCGCTTGCCGCCAAACATTGGGGCGACAGCTACCGTGTCTATACGCTGCTGGGGGACGGCGAGTGCGAGGAAGGTCAGGTCTGGGAGGCGGTCATGTTTGCCGGCAACCATGCGCTTGAAAACCTTGTTGCCGTCGTTGACCACAACGGCTTGCAGATCGACGGCACGATCGACGAGGTCAACTCGGCTATGCCGCTCGCCGACAAGTTCCGCGCCTTTAAGTGGCATGTGATCGAGCTGGCCGATGGTAATGACATGGCGCAGATCGCGGCTGCCTTCGCCGCTGCTCGCGAGGTGGCTGGCGCGCCCGTCGCCATTATCGCCGAGACGGTAAAGGGCAAGGGTGTCTCCTTTATGGAGAACCAGGTGGGCTGGCATGGCAAGGCGCCCAACGATGAGCAGTTTGAGCGGGCCATGGCCGAGCTCACCGCAGCAGGGGAGGAGCTCTAATGGCAGAGGTCAAAAAAGTCGCCACGCGCGTAAGCTATGGCGAGGCGCTCGTCGAGCTGGGCAACGAGCACGATGACTTTGTGGTGCTCGATGCCGACCTGGCGGCTGCCACGCAGACGGGCAAGTTTAAGGCTGCCCATCCCGAGCGCTTTTACGATGCGGGCATCGCCGAGGGCAACCTGATGGGCCTTGCGGCCGGTATCGCAACCACGGGCCGCGTTGCCTTCGCAAGCACCTTTGCCATGTTTGCCGCCGGCCGTGCTTACGAGCAGGTGCGCAATTCCATCGGCTATCCGCACCTCAACGTGAAAATCGGTGCCACCCATGCCGGCATCTCGGTAGGCGAGGATGGCGCCACGCACCAGTGCTGCGAGGACATCGCGCTCATGCGCGCCATTCCGGGCATGACGGTGATCGTCCCTGCCGACGATGTCGAGGCCCGCGCCTGCGTGCGCGCCGCCTATGAGTTTGAGGGTCCGGTCTACATGCGCTTTGGCCGCTTGGCGACACCGGTCATCAACGACCATGAGGACTACGAGTTCAAGGTTGGTCGCGGTGTGGTCGTGCGCGAGGGGTCCGATGTGACCATCGTTGCCTGCGGCCTTATGGTCGCCGAGGCACTTGAGGCTGCCGAGGCGCTCGCTGCTGATGGTATCGATGCCGAGATCATCAACATGCATACCATCAAACCGCTCGACGAGCGCTTAGTGATTGCCAGCGCCAAGAAGACTGGTCGTGTGGTCACTGCCGAGGAGCACTCGATTGTCGGCGGGCTTGGCGAGGCCGTGGCCTCGGTACTCGCGGAGCAGCATCCGGTGCCGATGCGCCGCGTCGGTGTGCGCGACGTGTACGGCGAGTCCGGTCCCGCAGTCGATTTGCTGCACAAGTACGGTTTGGACGCCGACGGTATCGAAGCCGCGGTCAGGTCCGTGTTGTAAGGAGGGTTTTCCATGGGATTTGTATCTGCCAGCCAGGTGACGATCGGCTACGCCGCCGCCTCGCGCGAGGATGCGCTGCGCTATTTGTCCGAGCAGGGCGTCGAGCTTGGCTTTGCCGATGACGCATCTGCCGTAGAGGCCGCCTTCATTGCGCGCGAGAACGAGGCCGAGACCGGTCTTGTCGCCGGGTTTGCCGTTCCGCATGCCAAGAGCGATGCGGTTCACACGCCGGGCGTGGCCGTGCTTAAGATGAGCGAGCCCGTTGAGTGGCCAAGCTTTGATAACGTTCCCGTCGATGTGGCGCTTGCGCTCTACGTACCCGCCGGTGAGGCTGGCACCACGCATCTGCGCCTGCTTTCCAAGGCAGCCTTGATGCTGATGGATGCCGGCTTCCGCGACAAGGTGCGCGAAAGCACCGATCCCGCCGAGATCGCCGAGCTTATCAACGCCGGGCTCGAGGGCTAGACGTAGTCTGCCCGCTTAATCAATTGATCCTTCTCCAAGGAACAGGGCCACGATGCTATATGGGCGTCGCGGCCCTGGTTGCGTTTTCCCAGATAAAACCTGCCCAAATAAACCTGTCCCTTTGTGGCAGGTTATGGTCCTGCCGCGCTGCTTGTCATAAGGCTTCTGTCTATGTAACAAAAGTACGATATGATATATACGTTATATACAAGTTTTGACGTGCAGTAGATCTGCGGCAACGCAAGCCGATGAAGGGGTCGATATGATCAAGGCTGTTGTTTTTGACATGGACGGAACGCTGATCGATACCGAACGTTTGGACATGAGGGCATGGAAGGCGGGTGCTGCCGAGCTGGGGATCGCGATCGATGATACGCTGACCCATCAGTTTATCGGCCGTACGAACGCCGATGTCAAAGACATCCTTGAGGCGCATTACGGCAAGGGCGAAACCGTCGAGGCGCTCTATGCCCGCAACATTGAGCTTCACAACGAGATGGCCAAGACCGACTTGGAGCTTAAGGCCGGCGCCGCCGAGTGCATAGACGGACTGCTGGCTGCGGGCTATCACGTGGGGCTTGCGACGTCGTCGCGCCGCGTTGCGGCCGAGCGCAACCTTAAGACGGTCGGCCTCTTTGATAGGTTTGAGACGGTGACCTGCAACGAGGATACCCTGAACGGCAAGCCCGATCCCGAGATCTACCTGCTCGCCTGCGAGCGCGCGGGCTTTGCTCCCGAGGAATGTGCGGTGGTCGAGGACTCACGCAACGGCTGCGTCTCTGGCATCGCGGCCGGCCATGTCTTTGCTGTGCCCGATATCTTGCCGCTGCCGCAGGACGTGGCGGACGGCTGCGAGGCCGTGCTCGATACGCTGTTCGATCTGACGGCGGCGGTCAGGGCCGTGCGCTAAAGGTATGCGCCGAGGCTGATGACGGTGGCTTCGGCGTGGCCTCGCTTGCGTTTTCCCAGATAAAACCTGCCAAAATAAACCCGTCCTCTTTTGGCGGGTTGGCGCCCGCCGCAACTTATGGCACGGTTGGGATGTGTACGCTTTAAAGAGCGGAGCCCATGGTTAGAGAGATGCGCTCGTCTCTCTAAACGTCTCTCTAAAGAGAACGTCGGTTAGAGAGATGGCCTTAGGTAATCTAGCAGTGAATTCGATACATCTCTCTAAATTTCTCTCTAAAAGAAGGTGCTCATCTCTCTAAAGTTAGAGAGATATACTAAGCTTTAGAGAGATAAATCTATTGTTTTAGAGAGACGGAATGCCAATGCTGTTGGATGAACCTCTTGGCCTTATCGTTGAGCGCCTTCGCAGGCGGGGGACCGATGACGCATCGGTAGAAGTTAAAGCCTGCACGAATAAATTGAGTGCAGACGTATGGGAGACAGTGAGTGCTTTTGCGAACACTGCGGGCGGGCTCATTATTTTGGGCCTGAACGAAGCCGAAGGATTTGTTCCTTCTGCCAACTTTGCTATCGACAGGGTACGCGACCAGTTTGTTTCGGGTATCGGAGACGGAGGCTCAGCGGCGGTGGTGACCCATGCGCCACGGTATGAGCTTGATCGAGGCGAGGTTGACGGGCTCCAGGTACTTCTGGTGCGCATCTTTGAACTTGAGCTCAAAGCGAAGCCATGCTATATCGGCGCGCGCGGCGTGCAGAACGGTAGCTACAAGCGCGTGGATGATAAAGATATCAAGATGTCGCCCGCTGAGCTATATGAGCTACAGAGTGCGTTGCTTCCGAGCGATGCAGACGGTACGGTGGTTTCGGAGGCAAAAGTCGAGGATTTGGATCCAGATGTCGTCCGGTCCATTATCGCAAATCGCCGGCTGCAGACCCCGCGCGTTTTGCGCGGGGCCGATACGCTGGAAAAGCAGCTGGCCAGACTCAATATCACTACAAAGGATGGAGCTGTGAAGCTCGCGGGGCTGCTGTCGGCGGGAATTTACCCCCAGCAGTTCTATCCCAAGCTGATGATCGATGTCGCCGTTCATTCCGATGTGGAAAAATCTGCTCCTGGGCAACCCCGGTTTATTGACCGCCAGTTGTGCGATGGCCCGATTCCGGCTTGCATCGAAGATGCCCTCGCTGCGATCGGACGAAACTTGCGCAAAGCGGCGATAGTGCGAGGTGCTGGTAGAAGGGAAGATTGGGAAGTACCCCAGGAGGTTTTGCGCGAGGCCTTGGCGAATGCCTGCATCCATCGAGAGTATTCGCCCATGTTTGTGGGGCAGGCCGTGAGCGTCGATATCTACCCAGACAGAATAGAAATCAAAAACCCCGGCGGGCTTTGGGGCGGAAAGACGTTGGACAATCTTGCGGACGGGGAATCGCGCTGTCGAAACCCAAAGCTCATGAGTCTGATGGGGGCGACGCCGTTAGAGCATGCTGAGGGGGCTGTTGCGGAAAGTCAGGGATCTGGCATCCCGGCTATGATTCGCGAGATGGAGTCTCGTTCGCTTGACAGGCCGAAATTTATCGTTAAGGCCGATTCGTTTACGGTGCTGCTTTCCCGGCACGGGGCGGAGCTTGCTGAAAACCGCACGTGGATTCAGAGCCATGTGGGCGCCGAGCTGACGGATCGCGAAGAAACATTGCTCATGTTTATGCGGGAGCATGGGTGCGTATGCGATGTTCAAAAAATACGAGAGGCCCTGAAGTGGGATTCGGATGACATTCGCCTGATCTGCGGGGACCTTGTAGATAAACATGCCCTGTCAAAATGCGGCAAAGACACGTTCGAAATTATCGATAGGAACAGAGAACCGTCAGCTTCGACGGCGGATAGGATCCTGGAGGCTCTCAGCGCCGAAGTGGATATGACAGCGCGAGAAATAGCGGTTGCATCGGGGGTCAGAATTTCGTCTGTCCGTTACCATCTGCCAAAAATGGCGGATAAAGGGCTCATCGAAGTAATGGGTTCATCGACGAGCCGCAACCGCCGCTATCGGAAGAAGTAGATGCAGCCGAGTCGCCCCTCTTGTGTCTCTCGAAGTTAGATGGGTGCTAGGGGGGCGACTGCCTCGCGATATTTCCCCAGATAAAACCTGCCAAAACAAACCTGTCCCTTTTTGGCAGGTCAGTTAACGCAGTGCAGGTTGAGCATATGCGAGCGAGCGGGCTCCGGGTGCGGTAAGGTGACGTGAAACAAGCGGGCGCTGACCTTTTGGTCGCGCCCGTGAAGTTGAACGTCAGATTGCCGTGCCCGGGGCCTGCGCAGCGCCGAGCAGTTACGCCGTTTGTAAAACGGCGTAACCTAAAGGTTCATGTTGCCGTGAATGTAGGGGGTGACCTCGGGGGAGATATGGTCGCAGCCCAGCTCGCGCAGCGCGGACTCGATGGCGGCGGGCAGCGGGGTTTTGCCCTCGGCGTCAACGGCGTTGCCACCGAGGGTAGCAATCTTGGCGACATCTGCGGGTGCGGCCTCGATATGCATGCAGCCGCCGATCAAGCGCGCGCGTACCTGTGCCAGATCAAGATCGTGCAGGTAATCCTCGCAGGCGCGGATTAAATCGACCTTCTCGCGCGTAAGCTTCTCGCCCGTGGGAACGCGCGTGGCAAGACAGGCTTCCGCCGGCAGGTTCCAAACGGGGTAGCCCCATGCACGCAGCAGCTCGCGCTCTTCGTCCTTGGTAAAGCCGACCTCCATGAGAGGGGAGCGTACGCCGAGCTCTTCTGCCGCACGCATGCCGGGGCGGTAGTCACCGCGATCGCTTGCATTGCTGCCATCGATGACGGTGGGAAAGCCGAGCGACTTGGCGTGGTTGACGATGGCGGTAAAGCCGGCGTGCTTGCAGTGGTAGCAGCGATTAGCATCGTTGCGGGCTACTTGGGGGAGCTGCAGCTGATCCACCGAAAGATTGAGCACGGGGAGCTTAAAATGCGGCCCCTCATTGGCCTGTCCATCAACGGACTGCTCAAACGAAGTCTGTTCGGGCGTGCCGATGAGCGGCGTGGTGAGATGGACGAGGAGGGTATTGGTAGGCATGATGCGGGCGCAGACCGCGGCCAAAAAGCTGCTGTCGACACCACCGGAAAAGCCGATGGCGACGCGTCCGTATGCCAAAAGCAGCTGCTCGAGTGCTGCGAGTTTGTCCTGAAGCTCCTCTGCGGGTGCGGCGGTGTCTGAAAGCATGAAAGTTCCTTACAGTTATTAAAGCTCGGATGAAACTATAATCCCACCGAGCTGCTTGTCATAAGACTTCCAGCTATGTAACGAAAGTGCAATATGCTATATACGTTATATACAAGCTTGTAAAGTGCGGTAGAGTGGCAGTAATGCAATCCGGCGAGGGGGACTGATATGATCAAGGCTGTTATTTTTGACATGGATGGAACGCTGGTCGATACCGAGCGTTTGGGGATTAGGGCCTGGAAGGCAGGCGCCGCTGAGCTGGGGCTCGCGATTGATGATGCGCTGATCCATCAGTTTATCGGTCGCACGCTACCCGATGTCATGGACATCCTCGATAAGCATTACGGCAGCCACGAGACCGCCGAGGCGATCTATGTCCGCCACAAGGAGATTCGCGACGAGATGGTCAAGACCGATCTGGAGCTTAAGGCCGGCGCTGCCGAGTGCATAGACGAGCTGTTGGCTGCGGGCTATCACGTAGGCCTTGCAACGTCATCGCGCCATGTTACGGCCGAGCGCAACCTTAAAGCATTCGGCCTCTTTGACAAGTTTGAAACGGTGACCTGCGGCGAGGACGTCGTGCACGGCAAGCCCGACCCCGAGATGTATTTGCTCGCCTGCGAGCGCGCGGGCTTTGCCCCCGAGGAATGTGCCGTGGTCGAGGATTCGCGCAACGGCTGCGTCTCGGGCATCACGGCCGGATGCCATGTCTTTGCCGTCCCCGATATCGTGCCGCTGCCGCAGGACGTGGTGGATGGCTGCGAGGCCGTGCTCGATACGCTATTCGACCTGGCAGCGGCAGTCAAGGCCGTGCGCTAGACAATTGCGGTGTTGAAACGAGCAATTGCCCACGTTTGCGCTCAAGCAAAAGGGGCCCGGCAATGGTCGGGCCTCTTTTGCTTGAGCGGCGACTTAGCATACTTGCGGGCGTGCTATAGATACGCGCCGAGGTTGATGGCCGTGGCGTCGGTCTGGCTGCTTGCCTGGGTGCTGGCGCGTTCCAGCAGGAACGGCCGCACGAGTTCTTGGCGGTTGATGTCCTCGGCGGCGGTGACTGCGGTGACGGTGCGCGCGGCAGAGCCGATGTGGACGTGCTTGGTCTTCGCCGGCGCCTTGTTCTCGATTTGCTCCATGAGCAATTGAACGCCCTTGCGGCCAATCTCGTAGCCCGGGGGCGCTACCGTAGTGAGCGGGACCGATCCGCTCCAAGCGAGCGGGTTGCCATCGCAACCTGCTACGCGTACTTGCCCGGGGACGGCGATGCCTTTGTCGACCAGCGCCGAGATGACGCCCGAGGCCAGCACGTCGGTCAGGCCGACGACAAAATCGGGACGTTCGTCCGCGGGGCGCTCGGCGATTTGGGCGCCGATGCCGTAGCCGTCGGCGGCGGTATTCCATTCGCCGGCGTCGATGACTTCGATCTTGATATCGGGGTGTAGGGCGAGCGCCTTATGAATGCCAAGAACGCGCAGGGTGAGTTGCATAAATGCTGCTCGGCCGACGACGACAATATGGTGTGCGCCGCGGGCGATGGCGAGTTCGGCAATGATGCGACCCTGGGCCTCATTGTCGGCCGCTACATAGTAGCCGGGCTCGGAGCAATGGATGTCCAGGTGGACGATCGGCACGGGCATCTTGGTCATGGCGGGGTGCCAGTCGGGGGACGCCATGGGCTGAACCATGACGCCGGACATCTGGGTGCCCATAAAGTAGCGCAGGTAATGGTCCTGGAGAATATCGTCGTTATCGGCGTTGGCGATGAGCAGGTCGTAGCCGTGCTTGCGGGCCTCGTTGTGGGCGCCGCTGGCGATTTGGAGTGAAAAGCCGTGGTCGAGACGGGGGAGCACCAGGCCAAAGGACTTGGTGGCGCCGCCCGCGAGCTGACGGGCGCTTTGGTTGGGCAGGTAGCCAAGGCGATTGATGGTCTCGTTGATGAGCTTGAGGGTCTCGGGGCGTAGCTTTTCGGGGTGGTTGAGCGCGTTGGAAACCGTGCCCAACGAAACCCCGGCCTCGCGCGCGACGTCGCTGATTTTTACCTTTGCCATAGCGGCCCCTTTGATGCGTTTCAAGTACAAGCCAGATTGTAGCATCCCAAACCTACCAAAAAGGGACAGGTTTATTTTGGCAGGTTTTATCTGGGGAAACGCCGTTGCCAGCGCGACCACCACGAAGGGGACAGACACCTTTGTGGTGGTTTGGACCGGCTGGACGTGTGTGCATCGGGTGGTATCTAAGTTGAGATACCACTTCTGGTATATCAGCTTGCGTTTGCGTGAGTACAATACTCGAACGTTATACGTCTCAGCGCCCCTTGTGCGTGGACGTCTTGCAGTCACGCGAACGAAGGGATTTATCCTATGTGCGGAATTGTCGGCTACACCGGCTCTGATATTGCAAAGAACATCCTGGTTACGGGCCTCAAGCGTATGGAGTATCGCGGCTATGACTCCTCGGGCGTCGCGCTCGAGGTGGGCGAGGGCGCCGCGGCGCACCTCGACGTCATCCGCCGCGTGGGCAAGGTCGCGGGCCTGGAGAGCGAGCTTTCCAACATCGACAGCGACGCTACCTGCGGTATCGGTCACACCCGTTGGGCCACCCACGGCAAGCCCTCCGTCGTTAACGCTCACCCCCACACCAGCTGCGACGGTCGTATCGCCATCGTCCACAACGGCATCATCGAGAACTTCGCCGAGCTGCGCGAAGAGCTGGAGGGTCGCGGCCACCACTTTAAGAGCGAGACCGATACCGAGGTCTTCGCGCATCTGATCGAAGAGGCTTATGCCGAGACGCACGACCTGATGGCCTCCGTGCGCGAGGCGTGCACCCACGTGGTCGGTGCCTATGGTCTGGCCGCCGTGTGCGCTGACGAGCCCGGCGTGATCGCCGTGGCCCGCAAGGATTCCCCGATCGTGGTCGGCGCGGGCGAGACCGGCGCCTATGTCGCCTCCGATGTCATCGCGCTCATCGATGCCACCCGCGATGTCGTGGTGCTCGAGGACGGTCAGTTTGCCAAGCTCACGCCCGCAGGCGTCGAGTACACCGACGAGGCCGGCAACGTTATCGAGCCCAAGGTCACCCACATCGACTGGGACCTGGACATGGCAGAAAAGGGCGGTTATCCCGACTTTATGCTCAAGGAGATTCACGAGCAGCCGCGCGTCGTGCGCGACACGCTGGTCGGTCGTATGACGCCGGCTGGCGAGCTCGACATCGACGAGCTGGGCCTTTCGCTCGAGGAGCTCAACGACATCGACCGCGTCTACGTAATCGCCTGCGGCACCAGCTATCACGCCGGCCTCATTGCTAAGAATCTCATCGAGGGCTGGGCTCGCATCCCCACCGAGGTGGAGGTCGCCAGCGAGTTCCGCTACCGCAATCCCATCATCACGCCGACGACGCTTGTCGTTGCCGTGTCCCAGTCGGGCGAGACGGCCGATACCCTTGCCGCCATTCGCGACGCGCGCATCAAGGGTGCCAAGGTCTTCGGCATCACCAACGTGGTGGGCAGCCCCGTGGCGCGTGAGAGCGACGGCGTCATCTACACCAAGGCCAACAAGGAGATTGCGGTCGCCTCGACCAAGAGCTTTATCGGCCAGATTGTGAGCCTCACGCTTTTGGCTCTGCTGCTGGCGCAGGTCAAGTACCGCCTGACCACCAAGCAGGCGCGCATGCTGTTCCGCGAGCTTTCCGATACGGCCGAGCAGATCCAGTGGATTTTGGATACCCAAACCGAGGCCGTGCATGAGGCCGCCCTGCTGTGCAAGGATGCGCAGTCGGCGCTGTTCGTGGGCCGTGGCATGGGTGCCGCTATTTCCTACGAGGGTGCGCTCAAGCTCAAGGAGGTCAGCTACCTGCACGCCGAGGCCTACGCCGCCGGCGAGATGAAGCACGGCCCCATCGCGCTGATCGACCCGGGCTTCCCTGTCATCGCCGTGGCCACCAAGAGTGCCACCTACGACAAGACCGTGTCGAACCTTATGGAGTGCAAGGCGCGCGGTGCCAAGGTCATCGTCGTTGCCACCGAGGGCGACGAGGAGATCAACAAGATCGCCGACTGCATCATCCGCGTACCAGCAGTCCGCGACGTGTTCAGCCCCATCACGGCGAGCGTCCCGCTGCAGTTGCTCGCCCGCGAGGTGGCCATCCTGCGCGGTTGCGACGTTGACCAGCCCCGAAACCTCGCCAAGAGCGTCACGGTAGAGTAGTTGGTTCCGCCGTTCTAGCGCCCAAGGCCCGGCTCCGTTGCAGCGGAGCCG
>OCQC01002201.1_pt1 | contig 12491 bp, 10 predicted proteins | sample 1538401 | NCBI WGS metagenome assembly OCQC01 (sample SAMN04571689, study PRJEB22368) | human gut metagenome | biome: human gut; material: stool | host: Homo sapiens | place: Luxembourg | collected 2012-08-03 | reverse complement strand
TTTCTTTATTCACAAAACTTTCGGCAAATATTTCTCAAAAACTATTCATAAACAACTCATTAACCGTAAAAAGTTACTACCTTTGAATCTGTTATATGTCTATTAATAATATAAAATGGTATGAGACAGAGTATAAAAGAACGAATGCATGCATTACGAATGACATTCCCCCCCAATTACATTAAAGCGTTTATCATCCCCAGCACCGATCCGCATTTGAGCGAGTACGTAGCTCCGCACTGGATGTCACGTGAATGGATTTCCGGTTTCACGGGTTCGGCAGGAACCGTTGTCGTCTTAATGAACGAAGCCGGACTATGGACCGATTCCCGTTATTTTCTACAAGCCGCCAAAGAATTGGAGGGTAGCGGTATTACTTTATATAAGGAAATGCTACCGGAAACTCCCAGTATTACAAAATATCTCAGCCAGAAGTTAAAGTCCGGTGAATCGGTAAGTATCGATGGCAAGATGTTCTCCGTACAACAAGTTGAGCAAATGAAAGAAGAACTTGCAGCATACAGTTTGCAGGTTGACTTATTCGGTGATCCGCTGAAAAGGATTTGGAAAGACCGGCCTTCTATACCTGATTCTCCGGCCTTCGTCTATAATATTGAATATGCCGGTAAAAGTTGTGAAGAAAAAGTTGCCGCTATTCGTGCCGAATTAACAAAGAAAGGAGCGTATGCCTTATTCTTATCTGCCCTGGACGAAATAGCATGGACTCTCAATTTGAGAGGGAACGACGTGCATTGTAATCCGGTAGTAGTCAGCTATCTGTTAATCACGCAAGATGACGTGATTTACTTCATCTCACCGGAAAAGGTTACAAAAGAAGTGAACGAGTATTTAAAAGAACAGCATGTCAAGTTGAAAAACTACGATGAAGTAGAAACTTACTTGAATACTTTTACAGGCAGAAATATCCTTATTGATCCCAAGAAAACAAACTTTGCCATATATTCTGCAATTAATCCGGAATGCAACATTATACGTGGTGAATCTCCTGTAGCTCTATTAAAGGCTATTCGAAACGAACAAGAAATTGCAGGTATTCATGCAGCTATGCAGCGGGATGGCGTTGCGCTCGTCAAATTCCTCAAATGGTTGGAAGAAGCAGTGCCTTCCGGCAAAGAGACAGAACTAAGCGTAGACAGGAAATTACATGAATTCAGAGCAGCCCAGCCCCTTTATATGGGAGAGAGTTTCGACACTATTGCCGGATATAAGGAACACGGAGCTATTGTGCATTACTCCGCAACTCCGGAAAGTGACGTTCCTCTTCAACCCAAAGGTTTTCTTCTTTTAGATTCGGGAGCCCAATATCTGGACGGGACTACCGACATTACCCGCACGATCGCATTAGGTGAACTAACTGAAGAAGAAAAAACGGATTATACTTTGATATTAAAGGGGCATATTGCATTGGCTATGGCTAAGTTCCCAGTCGGAACCCGAGGCGCCCAACTTGATGTTCTCGCCCGTATGCCGATCTGGAAATATGGAATGAACTTCCTTCATGGTACAGGCCATGGTGTCGGGCATTTCCTCAGCGTGCATGAAGGACCGCAAAGTATCCGCATGAACGAGAACCCTGTCGTATTACAACCCGGCATGGTTACTTCCAACGAACCGGGAGTTTATAAAGCCGGCAGTCATGGCATCCGCACCGAGAACCTGACGCTTGTCTGCAAAGACAAAGAAGGTATGTTCGGAGATTATCTCAAGTTTGAGACGATTACCTTATGTCCTATTTGTAAAAAGGGAATAATCAAGGAAATGCTGACAAATGAAGAAATTGAATGGTTAAACAATTATCATCAGATTGTCTACGAAAAGCTGTCACCGAATCTTAACGAAGAAGAAAAAGTTTGGTTACAGGAAGCGACTGCTTCTATTTAAGCCAACCTTGCTTAACACCCGGATGTCATACAACATAGGGCAGCATTAAATTAAAAATTTTATTAGGAACAAATACTTTATGGCTTTAATAAAATCTGTACGCGGCTTTACTCCCGAAATCGGAGAAAACTGCTTCCTCGCAGACAACGCAACTATTATAGGAGATGTAAAAATAGGAAATGATTGCAGTATATGGTTTAGCACCGTATTGCGCGGTGACGTCAATTCTATACGTATAGGCAATGGAGTTAACATCCAGGATGGAAGTGTTTTGCATACATTATATCAAAAATCAGTTATCGAAATCGGCGACCATGTTTCCGTGGGGCATAATGTAACCATACACGGAGCGACTATCAAAGATTATGCTTTAGTCGGAATGGGATCGACCATACTAGACCATGCTATAGTCGGTGAAGGAGCAATTGTAGCTGCCGGTTCTTTAGTCCTAAGTAATACAGTAATCGAGCCTGGAAGTATTTGGGGTGGAGTACCTGCCAAATTTATAAAGAAGGTAGACCCGGAACAAGCCAAAGAATTAAACCAGAAGATTGCTCACAATTATCTGATGTATTCGCAATGGTATAAAGAATGATTTTTTAGTAAAATCGGAAACAAAGCTTCACTCCTTCTTACACTTAAAACATAAGAGTAAGAAGGAGTTTTTCTTGTATTACCCGAATCAATCATCATTGACTTCCAAAGTCCATATTCATCTTATTTAACCCTCTGAGAATTGAAATATTACGAAATATCCGTAGATTTGTAAAAGATTAAATCGAGGCAGTGAATCAACAAACATTCACCTATTATGAAAATAAGACTACTACTTACAATTCTCTTACTGACAGCAACAATAGCTGCCAATACCCAAATCATGGAAAGAACGTTTTTAAAGAAAGTACTTACCAAGTTAGAAAAGATTGAATCTGCGACATATTACGTCACTGACGAAAGCCGGCAACCTGATGATTCCACCACATTATTCAGTAGCAAAGAGTTTGAGCTTATCGCAATAGAATCTTGGAGCCGCCAAGTATCTTCTATTCGAAATTACGCAAACCGGAAGAAGTTAAATGATACTATTCTAAACGCAGCCAATGAAGTAATCAAACAATATCAGACAAGCGGTGCCACACCTTACTTTTTCATTGTAGATCAAGAAGGAATCAGAAGTTATAGTAAAGAGAATACCGATAAAGAAATAATCCATACAATAAAAGAACTACTATGAGCAGACTATTTACCTTCCTTTGCCTGTCTTTGTTATTCAATCTAGCACAGGCACAATTACCGACCCCCGAGTATAAAAAAGGACAAGCCATCCTGAGTGGGACAATCGCCAATTACAATCCAGACGACAATCTGATATTCAAGATCGGTGCTCCCAATATCGTAATGGGAACAGCCGAGACACTTTATCCGACTGTTGAAGCAGATGGAAGTTTCACGATTAATATTCCTCTCTACCATAGTGCTCAAGTACGGATGATAATAGGAAATGCAGATTTAGTCATTCTGTTAAGTCCCGAAAAAGAGACCAATGTAACTATCAATTTAAGCAATCTGCCAGGAAAACAATTTGTATATAGTGGTCAGTATGCTACCATTAACAATGAATGGTGTCAGCCGGAACTGATAACAAAGATACCTCCTGTTTATAGAGATGGCGACTTATTGGATTCTATTGCAGGCATCAGTGCCAACGAGTTCAAGGAACGCTGCATCAACCAATACAAACAGTACATAGCGCACAACAATACACAGTCGCAATTCAGCGAAGACACTCGTACACTAGCCAATCTTTCATGCGCATTTGATTGTCTGGAAAACCTGCAAGCTACCCACTATTGTCTGCAAACAGCTTATCAGAAGAAAGAAAACATTACGCGAGAACAAGCTTTTGCAGCTTTCCTCGATATACATTTACCTGATGATTTTCACAACTACCTGAAAGATTTTCCTGTCAATCACCCTTTGGCACTTTATTGTTATAATTACCGTAATGTAGTCACCAACTTCTTATATGATACACACTATGACCCACTCTCTATGGAAAAATATCTATTGGAAAACGCACCGCTCACAAAAGAGGAGCAGACACTCATTCATCAATATGAAGCAGCTTTTAAAGCAGGAGTAATCTTCCGGCAGCAAAATGATTTGATGACACTCATCCGCAAATATACTAAAGAGAGAGACGACTGTAACTGGAAAATATTTTCCGAAGCCAAAAAACGTCTGGGGCATATCCTGCAAGACAGCACCTGTTTGCCGGTTGACTACATACGCGCAATCTATATGCGCTCCAGCCTTTACAACCTACAACCGTTGACCTCCCGGCAGGAAATCATGGCTTCGGAAATTACAAATCCTATATTCATAGGCATCATTCAAGACATGAACCGTCAGATGCAACCCCGAAAGAAGGCAACAACAAAGAAATATACCATCTGCGAAGCGCCACAAGTGGCAGAAGAAGAACTGCTGGATGCACTCATTGCACGTCATAAAGGCAAAGTACAGTTTATCGATTTCTGGGCTACCTGGTGTGGCGGTTGCCGGCAGATTATCAAAGAATATGAGCCGCTAAAGAAAGATATAAGTGAAGACAAAGTAGCTTTCATTTACCTCACCGGCCCCAGTTCGATAAAGAAGACATGGGAAATACTCATAGAAGATATCGCAGGCGAACATTACTGGCTGGACAAAGAGCAATGGGAATATCTTTGGACACATTTTCAAATGACAGGGTTACCGATGTATCTGCTAATAGATAAGCAAGGGAATATAGTGAAACGATTTACTCACATTACCGCCAAAGAATTAAAAGATTTACTGGAACAAGAAATCAATAAGATATAAGTCCGTACAAATACTAATAAAAGAGAATTGTTTTTCAGGGCAGGATTTCGGAGTATGAAATCCCCTTTAAGAAGAGAGAAGTCCCCTTATTTTAGATTGACCCATTACAGAGAACTAAAATTAGGGGACTTTTATAATTAGAAATTAATCATGTGCATAATCTTCTCCGTAGCTCCGGCGTTGCTTGTCACATAATACCCCGCATTTGTACCGGTTTCACGCAAGAATACCTCATCAGTCCGGAAACGATCCAGCAAAGTTTTCAGTTCATCATAATCTTTGATAGAATAGGCTCCTTTTGCTTCCAGCAATTGAACAGCTTCCATAAATTTCTGGTATTTAGGTCCGAAAATCACAGGAATACCATACACGGCTGCCTCCAAAGTGTTGTGAACCAACCCCGAAACCACCCCCGATATAAGCTATTTCTCCATAACGATAAATAGAAGAAAGCAATCCGAAACAATCAATAATGAGACAGTCAGCTTTCAATACATTCTTTTCGTCGGCACGGGTATAACGCACGTAAGGACGTTTCAGTTTGCTGATAATCTCTACCAGGTGATTTTCATCAATTACATGGGGAGCTATAATCAGCTTCATTTCCGGGTGATTGTTGAAATACTCAAGGAATAAATCTTCATCCGGTCCCCAAGAGCTTCCCGCCACAAAAGTAAAGGTATTGTCTCCTTTGAACAGTTTCACTAACGGAAGATCTTTGGCTTCCTCGCGAATCTGCAATACCCGGTCAAAACGGGTATCACCCACTACCGTCACACGGTTAATACCTATCTTTGACAAATAACGTTTGGAAGTCTCATTCTGCACAAACAGGTGATCGAAATCCTTCAACACATTCCGATATGTCCCTCCATACCATTTAAAGAAGATCTGATCGCGGCGGAAAATAGAAGACACACTATACACCGGGATACGGCGTTTATGCAGTTCGTCCAGATAATTTTTCCAAAACTCGTACTTGATAAAGAATGCCATGCAAGGGTTTGCGATATCCAGGAACTTCTTCACATTTCGCGGTTTGTCAAACGGCAGATAGCAGACAATATCCGCTCCCCGGTAGTGCTTGCGCACTTCATAACCGGACGGAGAGAAAAAAGTAAGCAATATCTTATAATTCGGATATTTTTCCCGAATCATTTCTATCAAGGGACGTCCCTGCTCGAACTCACCAAGCGAAGCGGCATGGAACCAGATATACTGCTCCCCTTTCTCCACCTGTTGGCGTAGAAGTTCATATACCACCCAATGCCCTTTCATCATCTTCCGGGGCTTGCGGCTAAACGGAGCAGCCAAATGGACGATAAAGTCATAAATGACTATTGCCAGGTCGTAAAGCATAGTACTGTGTCGATTACTTCAAAACCTCTACCGCACGTTTCATGCGAGCTATCGTCTCCTCTTTGCCCAATACCCAGGAAATATCGAACATGTGCGGGCCTTTTCCTTCACCCACTAATGTCAGACGGAAAGCATTCATGATATTACCTGTATGATAACCTTTTTCCGCAATCCAGTCCATTACGACCTTTTCCTGTCCTTCAATACTAAAATCTTCAATGTTGGCAATTACTTCCGCCAATTCGGTCATACACTTAGCCGAATCTTCTTTCCAACGTTTCTTTACTGTCTTTTCATCATATTCGGTAGGAGCCACAAAGAAGAAGCTGCATGTCTCCCACAGTTCCTTTACGAAACTTACGCGGTCTTTCATCATCCCGACCACAGTAACAACCTTCTCGAAAGGAGCCTCCACACCGTGTTCTTTCAATACAGGCACAAACAGTTCGGCAATCTCTTCATTCGGTTTCTGCTGGATATACTGGTGGTTGAACCAAATACCTTTCTTATAATCAAATTTAGCACCCGACTTACTGCAACGGTGCAAGTCGAATAACTTTATAAGTTCGTCCATTGACATCACTTCCTGATCGTTACCCGGATTCCAGCCAAGCAAAGCAAGGAAATTGATGACAGCTTCAGGCAAATAACCGGATTCACGATAACCGGAAGAAACCTCTCCCGATTTCGGATCATGCCATTCCAACGGGAATACGGGGAATCCCAGACGGTCACCGTCACGCTTGCTCAGTTTGCCGTTGCCTTCCGGCTTCAAGAGCAGAGGCAGGTGAGCAAATTCCGGCATGGTATCTTCCCAGCCGAAAGCACGGTACAACAGTACGTGCAGCGGAGCGGAAGGCAACCATTCTTCCCCACGGATCACATGGGAAACCTCCATTAAATGATCGTCCACGATGTTAGCAAGGTGGTAGGTAGGCAGTTCATCGGCCGATTTATAAAGAACCTTATCATCCAGAATAGATGAGTTGATAATCACTTCACCACGGATCAAGTCGTTCACACGAACATCTTCGTTCGGTTCAATCTTGAAACGGACTACATATTGCTTGCCTTCCGCAATCAGTGCATCCACTTCTTCCTTCGGCATAGTCAGTGAATTGCGCATCATCCCTCGGGTAGATGCGTCATATTGGAAGTTAGCAATTTCCGCACGCTTGGCGTCCAGTTCCTCCGGGGTATCAAAGGCGATGTATGCTTTTCCATTCTCCAGCAAAACCTCTACATATTTCTTATAGATTTCGCGGCGTTCCGACTGACGGTACGGGCCATGTTCCCCACCGAAACTCACACCTTCGTCAAAGTGGATACCCAACCACTTGAAAGATTCGAGTATATACTCTTCCGCTCCCGGAACAAACCGGTGAGAGTCAGTATCTTCTATACGAAATATCAGGTCTCCGTCGTGTTGACGCGCAAATAGATAATTATACAAAGCTGTACGCACACCACCGATGTGCAATGCTCCCGTAGGACTCGGAGCAAAACGAACTCTTACTTTTCTTTCTGCCATAATTTGGGTTAGTATAGGTAAATCGTGGCAAAATTAAACCTTTTTTTCCACACTATTGTTTTTTTTTGTACTTTTCGCAAAAATTTCAATGCGTATGGAACATTTGAAGAAGAAAAAGAGTTTCTCATGGAGAGATTTGCTATATAAATCACTGCTATTTGTGGCTACTGTGGCACTGATTGTTTATTTCTTACCGCGCGACGGGAAGTTCAACTACCAGTTTGATATAAACAAACCCTGGAAGTACGGGCAGTTGATAGCTACTTTCGATTTTCCTATCTATAAAGACGAGGCGGTGGTGAAGCGCGAACAAGACAGTCTGTTAGTTCTTTTCCAACCTTACTACGAGCTCGACAAGAAGATAGAAAAGGACGCCATCAGCAAATTGAAGGAGAACTATCATACGAACCTGAAAGGGATCCTTCCATCCATAGATTACCTGCGGTATATCGAACGCACGCTCAAAGAAATCTATCAGGCAGGGATTGTATCGACAGAAAACATACAGCAACTGCAAAAAGACAGCACTTCGTCTATCATGGTTATAGACGACAAGCTAGCCAACCCGCATCCCACCGAGGAGATTTACACGGTGAAGAAGGCTTACGAATACCTGCTTTCGGCTGACTCTACCCATTTCAACCGGGATATTCTAAGACAATGTTCTTTGAACGAATACATCACTCCCAACCTCACTTTTGACGAACAACGCACCCAGACTGCCAAAGAAGAAATGCTGAACAGCTATTCCTGGGCGAACGGGCTGGTAGTCAGCGGACAAAAGATTATCGACCGAGGAGAGATCATCAGCCCGGAAACTTATAATATTCTGGAATCACTGCGGAAAGAATCCATTAAGCGGAATGAGTCAATGGGGCAAAGCCGCCTGATTCTCGGAGGGCAGATTCTGTTTGTGGGTATGCTGATGTTGTGTTTCATGCTTTATCTTGATTTATTCCGGAAAGACTATTATCAACGGAAGGGCAGTTTGTCGCTGCTGTTCACTTTGATTGTATTTTACAGTATAGTCACGGCTTTCATGGTCACACACAATATATTCAATGTGTATATCATCCCCTATGCGATGTTGCCGATCATTATTCGTGTGTTCCTCGATTCAAGGACCGCTTTCCTGACACACGTCATCACGATATTAATATGCTCCATATCCCTACGCTTCCCGCATGAATTTATCCTGACCCAGTTGGCGGCGGGACTGGTTGCGATATTCAGTTTAAGGGAATTATCCCAAAGATCCCAGCTTTTCCGGACGGCGCTATTAGTCATATTGACTTATGCCGCCATTTACTTTGCCTTCGAGTTAATGACGGAGAACGGGCTTTCCAATGACTTCTCGAAACTGAATTTGCGGATGTACACCTATTTTATAATAAATGGAGTTCTGCTATTATTCGCTTATCCGCTGTTGTTCCTGTTGGAAAAAACATTCGGATTTACCTCCAATGTCACTTTGGTGGAATTATCGAATATCAATAATGACTTACTGCGCCAGATGTCCGAGACGGTACCGGGAACTTTCCAGCACTCCATGCAGGTAGCCAATCTTGCGGCAGAAGCAGCTATCCGCGTCGGTGCGAAAAGCCAGCTCGTACGTACGGGAGCTTTGTACCACGATATCGGAAAAATGGAGAATCCGGCTTTCTTCACCGAGAACCAGTCGGGAGGGGTCAATCCGCACAAGAACCTGAGCTACGAACAGAGTGCACAGGTCGTGATCAGTCATGTCACGGACGGATTAAAACTAGCCGACAAACACAATCTGCCTAAAGCCGTCAAAGACTTTATCAGTACGCATCATGGACGGGGGAAAACAAAATATTTCTATATCTCGTGGAAAAACGAACATCCGGACGAGGAGCCGAACGAAGAATTATTCACTTATCCCGGTCCGAACCCGTTTACTAAAGAACAGGCCATCCTGATGATGGCGGATGCCGTAGAAGCAGCTTCACGCAGTCTGCCTGAATATACGGAAGAAAGTATAAGTAACCTGGTCGACAAGATTATTGACTCCCAGGTTACAGAGGGCTACTTCAAGGAATGCCCTATTACTTTCAAAGATATTGCCACAATAAAAACTGTATTCAAAGAAAAACTAAAGATTGCTTATCATACCCGGATCAGTTATCCTGAGTTAAAGAAATAAGCAGGCCGGAACAGGCATCTTCCAAAATATCCAGCACATACTCGAAACCTTCGGCCCCACCATAGTAGGGGTCGGGGACATGATCTGCGGGGATACGGTTGCAATATTCCGTCATGCGGTGAATCTTCTTCCATTCTTCGGGAGAGGGAGCTTTATCTTTCAGGTCCTCAATATTACGGTCATCCATACCGATAATCAGATCAAAATTATAAAAGTCCTCTGTCCGTACCGGGCGTGAACGATGCACCAGTTGATACCCCCGACGGGCAGCGTGGGCACGCATCCGGCTGTCCGGCAACTCTCCCTGATGGTAAGACAGGATTCCGGCGGAGTCTATCACAAACTCTTTCTCCAGTCCCGCCTCCTCTATTAAATGAAGCATTACACCCTCTGCCGTAGAACTACGGCAGATATTTCCCAAGCAAACAAATAATATTTTCTTCATAATAAACTTTTAATACTTGACAATATGCCACAAGGAAACCTTGCTCCGGTGTTACGCCGGTTAGAATGAGTTCAAAATCTGATTCGCCCGGTTCACGGTGACAGCTGCCGGGATCTCCGGCATATCCCCCAAGTTGAACGGAGCCAGCATTTTCTCAATCTTCTTCAGTCCGGCTTTATTTCCGTTCTTCTCAAATTCCTGACGAAGAATATTTATTTTCTCATGTGCCTGTACTCCTTCGATCAAACGTTCGAAACGGATACAGCTACGTGCTCCGGGGTATACCAGATAAGTATCTCCGGCTGCCCAGGTACGGAAACGGGAATCGAGCAACGGCTCCAACGGCCAACTGTTGTACGCCCAACGCAGATAACCGTCCAGATGCTTCTTTGAAGAATAGAAACTCATCCAGGCAGCTTCGGCCGGGTCGGAGAAAGTAAACGTATTGGGGTGTGCTTCCGTGCAGCAAGTATAATAGGTAGTGCGCTTATTCTCGGCTTTACGGCGGAGACGTACATCTTCGGGATAGTTCTGACCGATCACAATGCAATAATCATACAAATCCGGCTCAATTTCCGCATGATAATTTCCTGCCAGTGAAACTTTAAAATCCGGATCAGCCTTACGAATCACTTTCAGAGTCTTCTGCATTACATCCATTGGGCGCTCATCCATAGCAATCGTACAAATATCAAACCAGCCTTTTTCTTTGAGATGTTTTGCAAAAGAAGCAAGCATTGCCACCCACATTTCTTCATAAGCCTGTTCGCCCGGTGCGGTCTTCACAAATTTCAACGAGTTCGTAGCCTGGTCGTAATACTGGAAAGACAGTTTCCAGGGAACCATTGAATAACAGTTTATCTGCTTGTCAATGCCGACACTCATCATAAATTCCACCCAACGGTCAAAAATGGTATAGTCAAACGTCCACGTACCGTCTGCACGTTTTATCCAAGTCACCATTGTGTCGAAATAATCTTCCGTCTGCCCGTTCCAGGGTTTATGAGTCAAAGTAGCCGTAATAATCTTCTGCCCGGCATTTGCCAGCATTTTCATCAGAGGGCGCATAGCGTCCAGATGCTCCTGGCTCCATAAAGGTACCTGATAATAACGGGCTACGGCATACGGGCTTTGCCACAAATCCAGATGAAAAGCCCATTCCGAGGGTTGGGGAAGTACGCGGGAAGAAACCGTAATCTCAAGATTGAGGCGCTGTAACAGATTCGAGCCGTCGTTAACCAATAACTGTCCTTTATAAGTTCCGGGAACCGCAGACTGGGGAATCCAGCATTGTACCCAGATAGGCTGAACAGTACGAGCAGGCAAAGCCATCGTTTTCAGTTCCGAGTCAATCGGATCGGCTACCAATAGAGAGTCAAAGTCCACCGACTTCCGATAGCCGCACGCACCTCTTCCGTCTTTGTTCAGTTCGTCCGTCATGACGTAGCGGACAAAGCCGGCTGTCAACGCATCTCCCGAAAGAGAGTTCCCCTTCTTATCCTTAAAATCGGTAAAGCTGAAATTCAAGTCCTTCAGCTCCGTGCCTGTCCACACGACCGCTTGGGCATTCACACGTTCGCCGCGCCAGCCTTTCAGAGAGGTGTTCGTGGTTTTCTTCAAAGCCGGAAGCTGATGTTTCGCGTAGCGGACATCAATCGTTCCCCACGACACTTGCGGTGCCGTGACTGCCGCCCATTCTTTTTCGGAAGGTGCCGCAGGGTCGGGCAATTCCTGATAAGCCTGTAAAGGGAACTTCGGTTGTCCTGTCGGAACGCCGCACTGGGTTACTCCTTGCTGGGCAAACACAGAACCCATGCTAAGGAAACAAGTCAGAGAAAAAATTGTAAATCGTTTCATGGTTAGTTAATTAAATTAATACAAGGTTTATTAATAAGGGGGAATAATTTCTTTTATCACATAGGGTCTACATCATAGTAGACTATCAGGGACTTATAACGCTCATCCTCTATCATCTCCCGTTGAATGCGCAAAAGCAGTTCCCGGGCACGCCCCATTGGGGCATTCTGTTCTATCTTCACAACGATCTTTTTGATGAACAGTGTCTGGATACGGGCAACAGGAGGTTTATCCGGTCCCAGCACCCGGTTGCCGAATACTGCCCTCAACTTGCCGGCCATTACCGCCGCCATTTGATCCAGCAACGACTCATTATGATTTTTCAGATAAACATATACCAGGCGATAATAAGGAGGATAGTGGAA
>OCQC01002191.1_pt1 | contig 12532 bp, 10 predicted proteins | sample 1538401 | NCBI WGS metagenome assembly OCQC01 (sample SAMN04571689, study PRJEB22368) | human gut metagenome | biome: human gut; material: stool | host: Homo sapiens | place: Luxembourg | collected 2012-08-03 | reverse complement strand
ACGTATGTATATGGTGCACCGACCATATCGTCTTGGAGATATCATATGTCTGATGAAGCAATATAAAATGTCACCTAGGCGCCTTTGTATGGTGCATCCAAAGGCATCGCAGGAGGCTAATCTGGTGTTGATAGAAGGAATCCGTGGCGGCAATACGCAGATTCGTGTCGAAGCGCCTCTTGTATTGTTTGATGAAGATGGACAAGAGAGCAAACAGATCAAAATGATTCACGGAAGGCTCTGAAAAGATACAAACATGAAAATGGAAGGAAGAAAGTTATGGCAGGAATGCTTTATCTGTGTGCAACTCCGATTGGAAATCTTGAGGATATCACATTTCGCGTGCTGCGCACGCTAAAGGAAGTAGATCTTATTGCAGCAGAGGATACAAGAAATAGTCAAAAGCTTCTGAATCATTTTGATATTCATACGCCAATGACAAGCTATCATGAATACAATAAATATGATAAGGCTGAATATCTGGTTGGTTTGATGCTGGATGGCAAAAATATTGCCTGCATTACAGATGCAGGAACGCCAGGCATTTCTGATCCAGGTGAGGTTCTGGTTCAAAAATGTTATGAGGCAGGGATTAAGGTGACATCTCTTCCCGGCCCTGCTGCATGTATAACCGCACTTACTATGTCTGGTTTATCTACAAGAAGATTTGCATTTGAGGCATTTCTTCCAGCAGATAAAAAGCAGCGTGCGCAAATTCTTGAGGAATTACAGGATGAGACAAGAACTATTATTCTTTATGAAGCACCTCATCACCTCGTAAAGACGCTTGAGGAGCTTTTTAAGACACTCGGATCAAGAAAGGTTCGTATATGCAGAGAGCTTACTAAAAAACATGAGACTGTCTATGCAGATACGTTAGATGGTGCATTAGCTCATTATCGAGACATAGAGGAGCCGAGAGGTGAGTGCGTAATTATCATTGAGGGAGCTGACAGAGAAGATTTAAATAAGCAAAAACAGCAGTCATGGGAAGAAATGACAATTGAAGAGCACATGGCGCTGTATGAAGATATGAACCGCAAGGATGCGATGAAGCAGGTTGCGAAGGATCGCGGTGTCAGCAAAAGAGATATTTATCAGGCATTGTTAAAGTCAGAAAGTAACTAAGAGCCATCGGGGACAGTACATGTCCCCAGAGGCTCTTTTCTTTAATTATTCAATTTCACCGAGCAGATGGCGTGCAACATAGATGCCGCTTGCAGATGCATGGGACAGAGAGTGAGTAACACCGCTGCCGTCACCGATTACAAAGAGATTTTTGTGGCGAGTCTCAAGATGATTGTCGATCTGAACCTCCATGTTGTAAAATTTAACTTCGACACCATAGAGAAGTGTGTCATCGTTTGCAGTACCAGGAGCAATATTGTCAAGCGCATAAATCATCTCAATGATGCCATCGAGAATACGCTTTGGCATTACAAGGCTTAAATCGCCTGGTGTAGCATCAAGAGTTGGTGTAAGGAAAGACTCTGCGATACGCTTAGGGTTACTTCTCTGACCGCGGATCAAATCACCAAAGCGCTGAACCATAACGCCGCCTCCAAGCATGTTAGACAGACGAGCTATACTCTCACCGTATTCATTGCTGTCCTTAAACGGTTCAGTAAAGTGTTTGGAAACAAGCAGAGCAAAGTTTGTATTCTTTGTGTGAAGGGCAGGATTTTCATAGCTGTGCCCGTTTACTGTGATAATACCATTTGTATTTTCTGTAACTACAGCGCCCTTTGGATTCATGCAGAAGGTACGCACACGATCCTGATATTTTTCAGTCTGGTATACAATCTTACTTTCATAGAGCTCATCTGTGATCGGGGCAAATACCTCAGCAGGAAGCTCTACGCGAACACCAATGTCAACACGGCTTGAATTTGTTGGAATTTCAAGGTTATGGCAGATTTGCTCCATCCATTTGCTTCCACTTCGACCAACGGAGATAATACATTTCTCACATGTATATGTCTCATTCTCTGTAATAATCTCATAGTCACCATTATCCATGATTGCAACATTCTGAACTGGTGTCATGAAATAGAAACTAACCTTGTCTTTTAACAAATTATAAAGGTTACTGAGAACTTCATAGTTTTTGTCTGTTCCGAGATGACGGACAGATGCCTCAAGAAGGTGAAGGTTGTTCTGCAGACAGACACGTTTAAAGCTGGAATTTGCAGAAGAGTATAGGCGTGTGCCCTCGCCACCGTAGGCCATATTGATTTCATCAACATATTCCATAAGTTCCGTTGCTTTGTTTTTTCCGATGTACTCGTAAAGTGTGCCGCCAAATTCATTCGTAATATTATATTTTCCATCAGAGAAAGCACCGGCACCGCCAAAGCCATTCATGATAGCACAGGTTTTGCAGTGTATACATTTTGTTACGCGCTTGCCGTCAATTGGGCACTTTCTTTTCTCAAGACGATTTCCAGCCTCAAATACAGCGATTTTTAAATCAGGGCGTTTGGTTGCCAGTTCGTATGCGGAGAAAATACCGCCAGGACCGGCGCCGATAATAATAATATCGTAATGTTTCATAAAAACCTCATTTCCGCGCAAATAAGACTTTTTTTCACAGGGGAAAAATGATATAATGAAAAATAGGGTGAAACTTTTTGCCCCATAGTGAAGTGTGCGCTTGTATTATAATTTATTATAAGACAAGCTTAAATTGCCTGTCAAGCACTGAAAAGAGTCATATTGTTAAGAATCTGGAAGAAAGTTATTGACAGAAAAGGCGATGCGTGATACTAATAAAAATGGAGATAGGTTACAATGGAGAGTCATTTGATGATTTTTCACAAAAAAAGTTTGGCAAAGCTGTCGAAAGGCAGTGACGCAAAGCTATAGGGACTGTAAAATGTCAGCCAGCTGCAGTTAAAAATTGCAGGGGAAACTCTGTGATTTTTTAGTATTAAGAAGTAATTGTCTAGAGATACAATAGAAAGAGGGAGTACTGGATGAGAAAAAATAAGGCATTATTGAAACGAGCCGCATCATTGTTTACTGCTTTGGTTATGTTGGCAGGATCGGCAACTTATGCACAAGAAGAACAGACATCGCAGGAAGTACTAAGTCAGGAAATGTTGTCAGAATCATCTTCTGAGTTATCAGAGGAACTAGTTAATGGTACTGATCCCGAAATATTAGAACTGACGTCAGAAACGATAACTGAAAGTATAGAAGAACAGACTCAGGAAGCAGAAAGCGAAAGTACACAAGAACAGACTCAGGAAGTAGAAAGCGAAAGTACACAAGAACAGACTCAGGAAGTAGAAAGCGAAAGTACACAAGAACAAACTCAGGAAACGGCAAGTGAAAGTATAGAAGAGCAGACTCAGGAAACAGTAAATGAGAATTTGCCAGAACTGGTACAGGAATCTAATAGTGAGGATGAGACAACTGAGTGCTCAACGGATGCATTTGTAGATTCAACTGATGAAGATATGGATTCTGATATTTATGAAATTGGAGATGAGTTTGTAAAGACATTTTCATTTGATATGATAGTAGACAGAAATCCAATTTATTTAGGAATGGCAGGAATCAGTACAGCAACTGGAAACTATTATGATCAGCTTGATGCAACATCTAAGCGTATCTATAATGCGATTTACGAAGCAAATAAAAGTAGTGCCAGTACAGCAAAGATGAAGCTGAACCTGACAAAAATTTTTGAAAATCAGAAGGTAACAAAGGGGACAAATGGTAAGGCAGTATATTCAGAAGAAACAAAGCAGGCAATTTTTGCATGGCTTGGCAGTTATGTAACTCCAGCATATTTAGCATTGACATATGATCATCCAGAGTTAGTATGGCTTTCAGGTGCAAAATATACTATTGGTTATAGTGTATATACACCGTGGTTTGAGGAAGGCGAAACAAGTATTATAACAGATCTTGAGCTTGCAGGAAGTACATTTACTATAACACCTACTAAGGATACTGGGGCACTTACAGCAAGTAACGTGAATCCATTGTTTGATGGAACAAAATCACAGATTGATGCTATGCTTCCAGCAAATGCAACTACATATGATAAAGTAAAGGCAGTTCATGACAAGATTTGCAGTATGGTCAGCTATGAAAATAGTACGCAAAATATTGGAAATCCGTATTATCAAACGCCATATAGTCTATATTATGACGCAGATGGTGATGGAAAGATTGAAACCGTTTGTGCTGGATATGCAAAGATGATGAAGCTCCAGTGCAATAAATATGGTATTCCATGTGTGCTTGTTACTGGTGTAACAGACAGTGGAGAATATCATATGTGGAATTATATTCAAATGGAAAATGGCGTATGGTATGCAGTAGACGCTACGTGGGATGATCAATCTACCACTATGTACGACTTTTTCTTAGTAGGTTCAGAAACATACTCATCAGCAGCATTTGGAACAAAGAAATTTGGAAATACTCATATTCCAAGTGGAAAATGGACGACTAGTGCAGATTGTGTATTCTTGTATCCAGTCTTTAGTCAGACTGCATATGCAGGACAAAATACTGTTACCAGTAAAAATGGTCTTTTAAAGGATTCGGATGGGGTATGGCGCTATTATACTAATAATCAGGTTGACACAAGCTATACTGGTTTTGCAGCATCTGGAAGTGATCAGGTGTATTTAATCAATGGTGTGCAGAATACAAGCTATTCAGGTCTTATTTATAATGGTGGAAACTGGTACTATGTTCAAAAAGGTGTACGTAATACTGCATATTCAGGTTTGTCAGTTTATAATGGCAGCTGGTATTATGTGAAGGGTGGAACAGCAGATTGGAGTTATACTGGGTTAGCTCAGTATAATGGAGTATGGTATTATGTAAGACAAGGTTCAGTTGATTGGGAGTATACTGGCCTTTGTCAGTATGATACGATTTGGTTTTACATAAAAAATGGTGCGTTAGACTGGAACTATACAGGTCTTTGTCAGCACAGCGGCGTATGGTATTACATTACAAAGGGACAGGTCAACTGGAATTATACTGGAAGCTGCATTTACAATGGTAAATCTTATTATGTTGAAAAAGGCGTATTGAATTGGAAATATAATTCAACTGCAGTTTACAGCAGTGCAAGCTATACAGCAGACTTGATGAATGTAGCTCTTAGTCAGTATCAGGCTGAGGAAGTAACTGTTGATGAAACAAATATTTATTCAGCTTGATACAGAGCCAGAAAGTACACAGACTGAAGAACAGGAATCTCATGAAGCAGAGGAATTAAATGAGACTGAGACATTTGAAACTGAAGAACAGACACAAGAACAGACAGAAGAAAGTGTTTCACAGACAGAGGTTGCTGTACAAGAAGAATCGACAGTTCAATATAGCTTGTTAGAGCGTATTGAAGAGTATTTGATCAAGTTTATAACTTATATTGTAAAACTTGCAGCAGCTTATATTGGAATTACTTTATAAAGATTTAGTAAGCTTATAGAAAAACGATGACGCTTTTTAAGATATGCGTCATCGTTTTTTTGTGGCCTTTTTCTTATTTATTTTTATTAAGTCCAATCTGCTCTTTTAAGGAATTAAGGGCATCGGCATATTTTTTTGAAGTAAGCATTGGGTTTCCTTTTAAAAGGATAATCTTACGAAAATCCATACGCTTTGAGATAGCATTTTTCAGTTCACCTAAATAGGCAAAGCGTTCTTTGAGTCGAATAACATCGGCTGTTTTTTCCTTTGGAACAAGAGAGTAAAGCTTTTCGAGGCATTCAGAAACAGAAGTCTGAAATTCCTCAATACGAGAACTCTCCGGCTTTTTTATAGTGCCAATCTTATCGCGAAGCGTCTCGCTTACGGAATCAGTAAGTACAATAAAGCGTTCACGAAGCTTTTCTGCATCTGATTTTAGATTAGTAATAGATTCAAGAATCTGACGCAGATCCATAGCAGCATGGAAGGAGGAAGCAAAGTCGATGGCAAATACTATCGTGATTACAACAAGAGCACTAAAGCATACGTTTTGAGGAATCTTTTCCAACAAAGCTGATATGCGTGGATGAACGACGCGTATCAAAAGAAGTGTAAAAACACCCCATGCAAGCGAGGAGCTTAGGCAGATATGTCCCTGTATATTAAACTTTTTGTCACTGTAATCCCAGTAACGCACCTGAAAAAGTGTTTCCATAACGACACCGGTAACGTATTCAAGTATTGTGGCAACAATAAGTCCAAGCAGAAAAATACCAATGTCGGACGATTGCACCGGGTAGGTGGCACAGAGCATGACTACAGCGCCGCTTCCATAGATCGGAAGCATTGGACCAGTTAAAAAACCTCGGTTCGTCAGCCGTTTTGTGAGAATAGATACATAGCTGGATTCCCAAATCCAGCCGACAAAGCTGTAGAAAAAGAAATACAGTAACAGATGAGCATAAGCAGTCATAAAAACAATCCTCGTTTCTGAATAATAAAACATAGGGCAGGTGTAATGTGAACGCCTGACTTGTAATGCTTAAAGTGTAAATGATATTTCTTTTTATTGCAAGCATTTATAGCAAACACATGAAAGATAGTCAGGAAAATCGCAAACTGTATGATGTTCGAGTTTCCAAAATGAACCATCATCAAGAGAGATGGTATTGCTTTTACTAAAATCGTATGAGGAAGCTTTTGCATCAATACCTGTGCCTATGGCTTTTAAGAAGGCTTCTTTTGCTGTCCACAGGCGAAGAAACTCATGGTTTTGTATATCTCCTGAAGGAAGATTAGAAAGTGCATCAAGCTCATTTGGATGAAAAACATGGTGTGAAAGGACAGTTTTATGAAGCTTTTCAATGTCACATCCAACAGGGGTGTCACTCACGGCAAGCATGACAAAATCATTGCTGTGTGAGAGATTAAAAAAAGGCGCATTTGCTACACTGGGCTTTCCGGATGCATTGTAAGAGACGGTGAAGTGCTCTGGGTGCTTATGATAAATATGTTTCCAAAGAAGAAGCCCGGCTGCTGCGCAGCGTTTTTGATCAGATTCCAAACGAAAAGAAAACAGCTGCTTTCTGCGCTGCGGCTGCAGCATGGAAAGCAGCTGTTCGTCAATTACGATGTCACGGATCAGTTGGTAATAGATCTGAACAGCCATAATCAATTATCTCCCAAAGTAAGCGTCAATACCGTTTGCAAGACCCTGTGCAATTACAGCCTGAAACTCAGGATTTGCCATCTTTTGGTCTTCCTCAGGGTTAGACATAAATCCCATTTCTACGATTGTGACAGGAATAGTACACCAGTTGATACCTGTCATATTATCATCCTGAAGAACTCCTTTGTTTGCAAGACCTGTTGTGGAGCAATAAAAAGAAAGCATCGTAGAAGCAAGTGTGTTGCTTGCAGATATTACATCAGCAGACAGATAAGAATTTGCTGATGATGGAGCATAGAACATAGCGCCATTTACAGAAGGATCATTGGAGCTGTTTGCATGGATGCGGACAAAGATTTCAGCACCGCTTTCATTTGCGTATACAGCACGCTCAGCATTGCTCATAGCGCAGTCATTTGTTGTACGAATCATCACAACCTGATAGCCACGGTTTAAAAGCTCCTGTTGAAGCATTTGAGAGACATCTAAGTTTAATTGATACTCGGCAAGACCAGTAGCTACGCCGCTCGTTCCAGTAGTAAGCTTAGCCTTCATTACAGAAGAGCCTGGACCGTTTGGTTCCTGTTCGCTGATGCCTGCCTGCTGATGACCTGCATCAATGCACACAATATGTCCGTTTGAAGAAGATGTGTTTGCATTTGATGTTTCGTTTGAGGCTGGCGCAGCAGATGCAGCGGCATCTGCCGCTGCACCATCTACCTGATCTGGAGAAGATACAAGAAAATCTGCTTTTACATAGCCGTCCATTGTTGCACTGTGAATCTGAACCCATCCATTTTCTGCAAGAGCAAGGATTCGAACTTCCTCACCGCGATAAAGCTCCCCAATTTTATTGCCTTCAGTAGAAGGGTAATCGCGGATATTAAGGGAATCGGTATTTACATACCAAATGTCACCTACAGCAAGTTCTTTGGAAACAACATGGGCAGCAGTGGATTCTTCAGTGGAAGCTTCGGTGCTTTCTTCAGTAGAAGCCTCAGTGGATGCCTCAGTAGATTCTTCTGTAGAAGCTTGTGTGGAATGTTCTGTTTGCAGTTCAGTTTGTGTTTCTGTCACAGATGAGGTCTGTGCGTTTGGATTATAATATTCAGTTTCTTTTTTACATCCTGCAAGTCCAGATAAAAGTGCTGCAGAAAGTAAAAAAGCAGGAATGAAATGAGATTTTTTCATAATAAGTCCTCCTGATGCATAAGTTAATTTTATTGTACTTTGTTTCTTAAAAAAAAGCAAGAAAAAACACGGATTCATAAGGATTGAAAGGTTTTCTTAAGAATACTTGTAACAGCAGATAAAATGATGTAAAATAAAGTTGCAAAGAGCAAGAGACTTAGAGAACAGAAAGGTGTGTGGCTGAATATGGCAAGAGAGGATTATCAGAAGGCGCTGAAAAAGGGTGAGAGAAGCTATGCAAGATATCTGTCGGAAGGAAAATATCCGTATTTGCAGGTGCTTGAGGAGCTTTTGTCTCATACGGATGTGGTGGCAGAGGAAGATCTGGGAATTTGTTCCATTCCATCGGAAATGATTGTGGGAACATTTACGGCAGGAAGACGTACTGCATTTGCACCGAACTTTATGCCGCTGCTCGATGATGAATCGGAGTTTGCAGCCAAGTGGCAGACTCTTTATAATGCCCATTTGGAAGAGGGAATACATGATCCGATTAAGTGTTATGAGTTTATGAACCGCTACTATGTATTAGAGGGTAATAAGCGTGTCAGTGTATTAAAGTTTTGCGGTGCACCTAGTGTGCAGGGTAATGTAACTCGTATTATTCCAAAGAGGACAGATGAGCCAGAGAACCGCCTGTACTTTGAGTTTCTGGCATTTTATAAGTGCTCTAAGGTTAATTACATTGTGTTAAGTAAGCTTGGAAGTTATAGGACTTTATTGGAAAAGCTTGGATTTGAAGTAGATTATAAATGGACAGATGATGACCGTATGGAGGTTCGTTCTTTGTATGTGCGCTTTGAAAAGGTGTATAAGGAAAAGGGAGGAGAACGACCGCCGATTCCGACAGCAGATGCCTTTTTGATGTATTTGGAGCTATATCCATGTGATCCTCATCAGGAGGAAAAGCTCCCATCTCAGATCAAATCAGAGCTTGTAAAGATGTGGGATGAGATTTTGCTTCAGGCAAAGGGAAATCCTTCTGAGATTAAGACAGAGCCACAGGAGGCACCAAAGAAAAATCTGTTTGATTATCTGTTGTCTCCAGGAACAAAGTATTTAAAGATTGCATTTGTACATGATAAAAATCCACAGGATTCTGCATGGATATATGGTCATGAACTTGGAAGAATGTATCTTGAGGAACAATTTAAGGGAAAGGTTGAAACAATCTCTTATAATGATGTTTCACAGGGAGCAGAACTTGAAAATACACTTGATGATGCAATTGAAAAAAAATGCAACATTATATTTACAACAACGCCGCAGTTTCTTGAAGGCAGTATAAAGACAGCGATAAAAAATCCATCTGTCAAGATTTTAAATTGTTCTGTTGACACGAATCATCAGTGTATTCGTACCTACTATGCGCGCTTGTTTGAGGCAAAATTTTTATCAGGACTTGTAGCAGGAGCATTGTGTAAAAATGGAAAGATTGGCTATATGGCTGATTATCCGATCTGTGGAATGATTGCTAATATCAATGCATTTGCGATTGGCGTGAAGATGGTTAATCCAAATGCAACGATTCAGCTGGAGTGGACGACAGTGCGCAGCAAACAGGAAATTCTTGAAGACTTTAAGGCAAATGAAGTAAATCTTGTATCATGTCTTGAGATGATTGTACCTAATTCACCGTCACGCTATTTTGGACTGGTCAATATAGAAAAGGATGAGCCGGAAAATCTGACAGCTGTGATATGGAACTGGGGTGCGCTTTATAAAAAGCTTGTCGAGACTGTGCAAAATGGTGCATGGGACAGTGCAGGCTCAGACGGTGTTGCACTTAATTACTGGTGGGGAATGTCAGCAGGTGTTGTTGATTTCATCTGCTCACCGAAGGTTCCGGTAAAAACAAGGCAGCTGGTTGAGTTTATGCAGCATCAAATTATGGAAGGTGGCTTTAGTCCGTTTTCAGGAGAGCTGTATTCACAGGATGGTATTGTACAAAGCGATGACAATCGTTCACTGACACCAGAGGAAATTATTAACATGAGATGGCTGGCCGATAATGTGAATGGCAGTCTGCCGCATTGGAACAAATTAAATGAGGATGCAAAGGCTGTAGTTGAGGTTCAGGGTGTAGATAATATAGAAGAGTAGAAAAAGCGGTTATGAAGGCGCAGCGAAGTATAGCTGCGCTGGATTATGGCAGAGGTAGAGGTAGGAATGAGAATACTGGTAATTGCAGATATCGAGTCGAAGGCGCTGTGGGACTATTTTGATAAGTCGATGCTTGAAAATGTGGATCTGATTGTTTCGTGCGGAGACTTAAATCCCAAATATCTGTCCTTTCTGGCAACATTTACAAAGGCACCTGTGATTTATGTGAGGGGAAATCATGATGCAAACTATGAGATGACACCTCCTGATGGCTGTATCTGCATTGAAGACGATATTTTTGAGTTTCATGGTGTACGTTTGCTTGGTCTTGGGGGATCAATGCGCTACAAAGAGGGAAGTAACATGTTCACGGAAAATGAGATGAAAAAGCGTGTGAATAAGATGCGTTTTAAGCTGCGAAAGAAAGATGGCTTTGACATTCTTGTTACGCATGCACCGGCATATCAGTTAAATGACGGTGATGACATTCCACACAAGGGATTTCAGGTATTCAGGGACTTAATGGACTGTTATAAGCCACTTTTGTTTGTACATGGTCATGTGCATGCCAATTACGGAGGACGTTATAAAAGAGAGTGTAAGTATAATGAAACACGTGTAGTGAATGCGTATGAGCGTTATTATATTGATATTGATGATGAAGTGATTGCGGAAAATCGAAAAAAAAGAGGTCCGAAGACCCCTTTAATCGGAAATTTATTTCCTAAATGATTTATCGTCGTCATGTGGTGACGAAGAATTTTTCTTTGCAAAAAACTGAAGAAGATAGATAACGATTGGGATAAAGAATGTACAGAATAAAGCACTGCATAAAAATCCCTGTGCAGTCGGGCTGTTAAAGAACGAAGCGATAAGCGCTGCGAGATAAAGTCCGACTAAAAGTATGATGCCTAAAATGGCAAGAACACGTTGTTTTTTTGTATATTTTGATTTCATCAAAAAGCTCCTAGTTTTATTCAAAGGTGATATTTGTCAGTTCAGGTGACTGAACACCATACACGATCATTCCAAAGGTGATATAAGAGCCTGCCGGGATGGTCGTGTTATAGTCTACGGGAATGAAAAGACGATTATTTCCAGAGCCGCCGATTTCACATGACCAGTATTCCTTTGGTGAAATTTCCTCATTCCAGGTGATGCGAAAACGCCAGTTTGTTACATCAGAAGAAGATGTATTTGAAACAGTTACATCATAAGAGGCATACTGCATGGATGTATCGGCCCAGGTATCAGTAAGGCTTACAGAAACATTGCAGCCATTGCTAAAGCTCCAATAATCATCACTTGCGTAAAGTGTAGTAGGAGTGTCGACAGCCGCTGTTGGAGCGGCAGCTGCTTTGTCATAAATTGAAGCATTATTTTGCTGATTCTGTAAAAACCATTGTCCGGCAGGCGAGTAATCATCAAAAGTCCAGTCGGATAATGATGTGCACGAGGAACGAAGAAGGGCACAGGCTTCGTCTTTGTTTGAAAGATTCCAGTAAATGTAGCCAATGCCGTTTTCATTTAACAGTTTCATCCAGGTATCAGCGCTTGTGGTATCAACGATTCCGTTTCCGGAAGCCTCAGTAATGCCAAATTCTGATACAAAGACAGGAAGCCCATTTGTGAGTGCGGTCTGCATCTTGCTTTGTAGATCTTCCTTGTGGGTTGCCGCATAAAAATGAAGACTATAAAGGAGATTGGTGCGCTCAATTGGATATGAAGAAGCAATATCCACATCCTGACTCCAGGTTGGGGTACCAACAATTACAATGCTTTGCGGTGCATACATACGAATGCGGTCAATCACGTCAACAGAGTAGCTTTTGATTTCGTCCCATGAGGTGTCACCGTTTGGCTCATTGCAGATCTCATACAAAATGTTTGGTTTGTCACCATAAGTGGAAGCAATCCTTTCGAAGAAAGAAAGGGCAGTTTCCTTGTAGAGATTTGGGTTGGAATCTGAAAGAATATGCCAGTCTACGATCACATACATATCCAACTGTATGGCAGCTTCAATACCAGAAGTCAGACAGGCAAGCATTTGCTGTCTTGCAGTGTCATCGCTGACGCAGTAGCCGCCATCTTCTGCTGTGTACATGGCAAGGCGGATTGTGTTGATAT
>OCQC01002188.1_pt1 | contig 12541 bp, 8 predicted proteins | sample 1538401 | NCBI WGS metagenome assembly OCQC01 (sample SAMN04571689, study PRJEB22368) | human gut metagenome | biome: human gut; material: stool | host: Homo sapiens | place: Luxembourg | collected 2012-08-03 | reverse complement strand
CCTCTGATGCCAACCAATATGTCCCGTTGTCTCCATCTGTAAGAAATTCTACCGGATGATCTGTTTGTACGGTATCCGCTTCAATTTGTGCCGTGGCAGCTATATTATGTGCAAATTTGTTTTTCAACATTTCCCCAAGTTGTTTCAACTGCTCACAATCCGCTTTAGCTATACGTCCGTGTTTATCCGGTGGAATATTCAGCAACAGGCTTGCATTTGCACCAACCGCATCCAGATAAATATGGAATAACTCCTCCGCTGTGCGTACCTGTGCATCCTCTTCCTCATGATAAAACCAGCCGGTGCGGATCGAAGTATCAACTTCTGCCGGATACCAGACCAGTGTTTCCGCCTGTTTTATTGCTTCCCGGCTGCCCAGATCCTCATCCTGCGAGTCGAATTTTCTGGAAAATGTTCCGTCATCTGACTTTTGCGACTTTTCCGAGGTTCGTTCTGCATCACGGAGTTCTGCCGGAACAACACTCCACTCACTCTTCCTGCAATGTCCTGCCTCATTTCCACACCATCTTACATCCGGTCCACATATATTAATTACTGCCTCCGGCTGTAAGTTTCGTATTACACTGTAGTACCTCTCCCAGTCATAGACTTGTTTTTTTCCGTTCGGTCCTTCACCGCATGCACCATCAAACCAAAAACAAAATATATCACCGTAATTGCTTGCGAGTTCTGTCAACTGGTTCACAAAATAATCATCATATGCTGTTCCGCTTCCATAACATGACTCATGCCGATCCCATGGTGATAAGTACACCCCGAATTTTATTCCACCGCGTCTGCACGCATCTGCAACTTCGCGCACCACATCCCCCTGTCCATTTTTCCATGGACTGTTTTTAACACTATATTCTGTATAGGCACTTGGCCACAGGCAAAAACCGTCATGGTGTTTGCACGTCAACAGCAGTCCTCTCATCCCTGCTGACTTAACAGCCGCTACCCATTGATCTGCATCAAACGCATCTGGTGCAAAAAGTCTCGGGGAATCTGTTCCATCTCCCCACTCACGACCGGTAAAAGTATTCATACCAAAATGCGTAAATGCATAAAATTCAAGCTGCTGCCATGCAAGCTGGCGCAGACTTGGTGCAATGCCAGCCGCATAATAAATCTGTTCTTCGGGTGTCCTCATCTTTTCCTCCTTCTCCTGTATCTGCTTTTTTTATTCCAGATAAGAAATTAACCTTTCAGACCTCCGACATTCATTCCCTGAATTAACTGCTTCTGTCCTATCAGGAAAATAATAATGGTCGGGATTAACGCTAATATAAGTGCTGCAAACAATGCTCCCCAGTCTGTAGCATAACGCTGAACCTCATACAGATTGGCAAGTCCGACCGGAAGTGTCTGCTTTTCCGGGTCAGTTAACATAACAAGTGCAACCGGATATTCGTTCCATGCAGCCATCGCTGAAATCATACACACTGTCACAATTCCCGGCTTTGCCATCGGCATAATTACTTTTATCAGGATACGGAACGGTCCACAGCCATCAATCATTGCTGCTTCCTCATAATCCCTCGGAATAGACCTTAAAAAGCCGGACAAAACAAATATGGCAAACGGAAACTGCATTGTTGCATACAAAACAGCCAGTGCCACACGGTTATTGAGTAAATGCAATGCATTCATCTGTAAAAACAGCGGTATCATAATAAAGGTTGCCTGAATAAAAATAGCTGCCATATAAATATTTAACATCAGCCTTGAGCCAAAAAATTTATACCGCACCAGGCAATAGGCACACGGAACAGCACATACCATGATGACGCACAATGTAATAAGTACAATCAGCACGGAATTTCCGACATTGCTTAAAAGATTTGATTTTTCAATTGCACGCGCATAGTTATCCCATGCCAGACTTTTGGGAAGTGAAAATGCATTTGTAAGAAATTCATTATTCGTTTTAAACGATGAATAAACATTCCAAAGCAATGGATAAATCATAATCACTGTCACCAAAATCATAAAAATGCGGACGACCCACCGCAATGCGGCTGCCTGGCGTCGGCTCTGCTCATTTGTCTTCATATTTCCTACCCCCCTTTAAGACTCACTGTTTGTAAGCTTACGTGAAACCATTGACAACGCAATCGAAATTATCAATGTAAATACTGTAATTGCCATTGCATATCCGAAGTTACCGTTTATAAATCCCTGGGTATACATGTACTGGAGCAATACGGAGGATGCACCGTTTGGTCCTCCACCGGTCATAACCTTGGATAAGGTAAAGCTTAAATTTATCGTTCCCGAAAGAGCCAATACAAACGTAATACCTATAATGTCTTTTATTAACGGCAGCGTAATTGAAAACATTTTACGGACAGGACCTGCCCCGTCAATTGTTGCTGCTTCATAAATCTCACTGGAAATACCATCCATTGCCGCAATATGCATTACCATATAGTAACCGGTCGCCTGCCAGATTAAAGTGACTGCAATACACCAGAGTGCTGTGCTTCCATCACCCAGCCATGATTTTGCCCAGGCAGACAAACCAACTCCATTTAAAAAGCTATTTAAAATACCCATGGTCGGATGAAAAACAAATGACCAGATAATTCCTACGACTGTAAGTGATATAATGTTTGGAAAATAGAATACTGTCCGGTACAGACCACGTTCCTTCAAATCAGACTGTGAAATAATAAACGCAAGTACCAGTGCAATCGCAATTGTAATTATTGGGACAACCGCCATAAGCTTTAGTGTATTTTTTAATGCAAGGATAAAATATTCGTCCCGGAACATATATTTGTAATTCTCCAGAAAAACAAACTTACTGTTTAATCCAAGAGAAGTTGCATTCGTTAATGATAATAAAAACGCCCGTATAGTCGGAATAATTGTAAAAATCAGTGTCAGTAAAAAGGCTGGTAAAACACATATACAGATAAAACCTACCGGCAGCTTCTGCCCTTTCTTTTTTTTCTTTTCCGCAGCTTGCAGTTTCATTTAATTACCCCTTTCGAAAAAAAATAGCGCCATGCCACACAATGCGGCATGGCGCCTCATAAGTCTACAGACTTACTTGATTATTGCGCAGTTTCTGAAACCTCTTTAAAGGAATTTTCTACTTTCTGAGCCCACTCTTCTGCACTCATTTTACCTGTCATAACATCTGACAATACGTTAAATACATCATCATTCGGAACTACCTTGCATCCTTCTGGTAATGCTGCAAAACCAAATACCATGGATGTTCCATGCTCATAAATCTCATTCATATTATAGATACCGTCAGAAACAAGTCCCTTGGATAACTCAGTTGCATCTTTTAATGCGTAAATACCATTTGCCTTTTCTGCAAACAACTTCACAGACTCTTCTGTATACAGGAAACGTAAAAACTCTTTTGCCAGCTCAGGGTTCTCTGCCTTTGCAGGAATACTAAACTGCTCTACACTTGTCATAACATAGGCTTCATCCCCATCTTTTAAAACTGGGGCTGTCCAGAGTCCAAACTCGAAACCATCCGCTCTCGGAGCGTCTGCCATCTCATTTTCCATCCAGTTACCATTTGGAATAAACAAACATTTGTTCATCATCATTTCTGTCTGGGACTGTGTATGGTTCAATGCAACTGTACCCTCCAGCAAATATCCTCCGGTGCCGATCTTTGCTATATTTTCAAGAACTTCCATCGCTTCTGGTTTTGAGAAAGAACCTTCCACATAATTAGAAATGTCTTTGATATTATCTATCCCTGTAGCAGAAGCTAAGGCCGGCCACAATAAAGACTCTACATATGACGGATAAATTCCTGCATAAGTCATCAGTGCATATCCATCTTCTTTTGCCTGGTCACCGAGAGCAAAGAATTCGTCCCATGTCGTCGGGAGTTCATAATTCATTTCCTCAAACAGAGTCTTATTGTATACAAGTCCCATTGGGCTGCTGTTAAATGGCGCCAGATAAATCTTTCCATCAGCATACGGCTGACATTTTGCTGTCTCAAGAATACCCGTATTTACCTGATCTTTTAATGGTGTCTCATCATCAATGCCAGGTCCTTCAAACACATCTGTCAAATCCAATAATGCATGTTCCTTAATCATAGACGAGATAAGACCTGTAGAATCATTGTCGTTCATAACAATAAAATCCGGTACATTTCCGGCAACAATTTGTGGTCTGATGACATCACCAATTGATGGGCTGATCTGCATGTCAACCTCAACTCCCGGATAGGCTGCTTCAAACTTCTCGACTATTTCATTCCAGTAATCCGGACCATAACCTCCTTCAAATACCGCAATATTTAATTTCTTGTTCTCAAATTCTGCCGCATTGTCTGCTGTTCCATTCTTCTCCGTTTTTTCTGTGCCTACTGTGTTTTCTGCGCTGCTGTTGTCTGTGTTTGCGGATGTATTTGCATTTCCCCCGCATCCTGCCAGTGTTGCTGCACACATGCTTGCAACAAGTAGCGTACTAATCGCTTTTTTCATTTTAATTTCCTCCTGATTTTTAATTTTCTGGAAAACTTTTTTGTCTCCCTTGGAATGATTTCATTATAGCTGTAACAGGTGGCAGATTGAATGGACACAATTTACAAAAAGCTATACAATATTGACTTTTTCGACTGACACTGTTAGTATTAATGAACAGCTAAAAATAAAGTATTGGAAAAGAGGAAACTTTGAAATTAACAAAAACACGCCATTGCGTAAAACAGACAAATCTTTTAAGAACCATTAAAATCAGAAACCGGCTTTTATGCATTTTTCTTTTTATTTCCCTTGTTCCGGTTACTTTTATCGGCTTTTATGCATACACAGTATACACCCAGTCAATCAATGATAAGCTGGAACGTTCCAATGAACAGGCTCTGTATCTTTTAAATCAGAATTTTATTACCGAGCTCAACATATTCCGTATGTATATTGACACAATTTCCGTCAGCGATGAATGCCAGCAGATCCTTTCCAAATCATGTGATACCAATTTCACATTAAATGAACAGGATGTACAGGCACTCAACGATTTCCGCAGCCGTGTTCCATTCCCATCCATTCACCTGAAAAATCTGCGTATTCTCGACCGCAATCGAAATATCGTATATGATTTAGGATATGATGATATAGATGCCGAACGTTTTTCCCAGATTGTAGAAGAAATTGATGAAACCTCCCCTCATGACTCCCTTCAATATATCCACACCTATCGAAGCAGTGACAAAATCATTATCGGCCGTAAAATTTACAGCAGTACACGTCTGAGTGAGCATATTGGTTACATCCTTATTTATCTTGATGAAACCTTTTTCAGCAATACACTTTTTACAAACGTCTCCTTTGGAGATGAGTCCAATATTATGCTTGTGCGCGGTGACGGCTATATCATTTCCTCCCAGGAGCGTTCCGTACTTGGCGCACTGTTAGACGATGCCCTGCTTCAGCAGGTGAAATTAAATAAAAACTCCCTTGCCGAAACCTTTTACACAGAATATGAGGGTGAAAAGCTTGTTATTATCTCTGTGTATAACAGTGAATTTAATAACTACCTCATGGCTACCTTCCCCTATCGCTACATTACCGATGAGACGAGCAGGATTAATCAAAGACTGCTTCTCCTTGCAGCCATTTTAATTGCGCTCTGCCTGTGTCTTACGCTCATTGTATACACAAGTATTATGCAGCCAATTCACCAGATTGTCACAAAATGCAATGATATTTCCTATGAGGACTTAAACACAGCCATCAACGATACAAGCCCCGACGAATTAGGTTTTCTTGCCCGGACAATCGACCAGATGCTTCAACGCATTCACATGTTCCATATCGAACAGGCTCAGAATGAGGAGCAGAAAAGGCACCTGGAATTAAGAGTTCTGCAATACCAGATTAACACCCATTTTCTGTTTAACACCTTAAACTCGCTGCGTATCGTTGCACAGATGAACGATGTACCTATTTTAGAACAGGGTATCTCCTCCCTTACTTTTTTATTGCAGCAGACACTGGTCAAAAAACAGGAGCGGATACCTCTTTCCCTTGAGATTGAAAACTTAAACCACTATTTTACGGTGCAGAGTATCCGCTATGCCGGAATGTTCGATGTGAAATACCATTTGGAAAATGATACTCTCGCCTGTGAAATCCCACGCTTTGCATTACAGCCGCTCGCTGAAAATGCGATTATACATGGGACCGCCAATGCAGCTATTCCAATTATAATTTCGGTGGAAAGCCATTTTTCTGACAATAAAACACTTGAAATCATCCTTCGTGACAACGGATGCGGATTTGACCAGGACGAGGTAAAACAGACAGACAAAAAATGTGGCTCGGGTATCGGCGTAGACAATGTAAACCAACGGATTAAATTACATTACGGCGCTTCGTACGGCCTTAAGCTGGAAAGCCATCCGGGAGAAGGCACTGTCTGCTATCTGACACTTCCGCACATACTTTATAAGGAGGAAAATTAAAATGAGTTTACAAATTTTACTTGTAGATGACGAACCTGCCATCAAAATCGGTTTTCGTCAGTTAACGGACTGGTCCAAAACTCCTTATACTCTTTGTGGAACAGCCGGAAATGGAAAGGAAGCACTTGCCTATCTTGAAAAGAACCCGGTCGATATTATCATAACCGATTTAAAAATGTCCGTAATGGACGGTATCGGTCTTATTCACGCCTTAAAGCAGAATAATTCGGAAATTCCTATCATTGTGCTCAGCAGCTATTCGGATTTTGAGCTTGTCCGGGAAGCACTGACTGCCGGGGCAGCCGATTACATATTAAAAGCCAACATTTCCGCTGACAGCCTGATAGCGCATCTCGATAAGGTGGCCGGAAATCTTTTAAACAGACAGAAAGACCGTGCGGCTGCCCTTTTGCAAAAGCAGCAGTTAGAGGAACAGAATACACAGATTTTAATGAATGATATTCGTAATTTCTTTTTAGATGAAACAATTACTACCGAAGAACTTTTAAAGGAAACATCCGACCTTGCGTTTTTTTCTGTTCCGTGTATCGTGCTCACATTATTTTTTCACGAAGATATGAAACGGGAAAAATTAAAACGTGTTGCACCAAATATTCAGACCCTGCTGACAGAAACGCTCGCTTTGGCAGCTTCCCCTGTCAGCATTATGATGCACCACAATGAGCTTGCATTTTTTCTCCCTTACAGCGACACCTTAAAATACAATATCTCATCAAAAACACAGGTTCTCAATCGGCAGATTGCCACCTATTTCGGTGTTCTCCCTATTTTGTGCTACTCTGCACCGGCTGCCGGTGCAGCCGAATGCCGGAATGCATATTTTTCCTGTATAAATGCAAGGAGAATTACTTTTTATGAGAAGAACCGTTCCATTATTTTTACAAAGGATATTCGTTTTGTTTTTGAAATTTCCGCAGAAGAAATCCAGGAAACAATGAATTCCGTTTTAAACTTTGTGCAGACCGGAAGCCGTGAAAATCTGTTTGGATATGTCCGAAATCTCCTGGCAGAATGGTCTGCCCTTCCGCTGGAACCTTTTCATCTGTGCATGAATTGCGTCCATATTTTTGAAGGTGTCGCATTGTCCGGCAAATCTGGAAAACTGCATGCACAAATTCATGATTACCAGAAGAAAATTTCGCAGTCCACAAGCTTGGCAGAATTAAAGGTTACACTTTGTGATGCGCTTTTACTTTTACTGGAAAGCAATGAAAATAATTATGAAAATTACAAAAAAGAAATTCAGGTTGTGATGCGGTATGTGAACGTACACTACAAGGAACATATCACCCTCGACCAAATTGCTGAGGAGGCAAACCTGAACAAAAGCTATCTCTGCCGCCTTTTCAAAAAAGAATACGGTGACAGTGTCTTTAATTATCTGAATATGATACGGATGGAAAAAGCTGCCGAGCTTCTGCGGAGCAATCCCGGACTTTATGTGCAGGAGGCAGCCGCAGAGGTCGGAATTACAGAACCTTTTTACTTTACCAGGCGGTTCAAAGAATATTTTGGCATCTCGCCAAGGGAATATATCCTGCGGGTTTCAGACAATGACCATTCCCCGGAGGCATAACCTTTCTTCCTCTGTCCCTGCACGATTAAAAAACCAGCACACTGTGATTTAACTCATCTGTGTGCCGGTTTTCCTTTTCTTTATCTTCTGTAAAGCTCAAATTCTGCAATGCTCGGGTCTGTCTGTCCGGCACTGTTTGCCGAAGTATCCGCCCGCAACGCAGTAATTACCAGCCTTATTTTCTGTGCTGTGGTATCCTCAAAAGCAAATTCCTTCCTTTCTCCGACTTCTCCTGTATTCTCAAATATTGTCTGATATGTGGTTCCATCCCACGCCTGAAGCTGGAAGCTTTCAATTCGCGGCGTTGCCCAGTTTGCAACAATATTTTCCGTCATTGCCATTGTGTTAAATGTCACATCACTGCCCAGGTTAAATTCTATCTCAATCGGTAATTCTGAATTGGCAGATGCCCAGCGTGTATCCATTTTTCCGTCATTAAGCCATGATACATCAAAATCATTATGACAGTTATTGGTTATAACTTCTTTGTTTAAAACCAGATTGACCTTTTTGGAAGCCTGTTTATTATAATAAAGCTCCAGTTCTTTCAGGCTCGGGTCTGTCTGTCCTTTTCCGTGCAATGTCGTATCTGCCTTAAGCCCTGTAATTACAAAACGCAGTTTTGTCGTTGTAACTTCTGGAAAAACAAACTCTGCAGACTCCCCAATTGTTTCACTGCTCTCATAAAACTTCTCAAACTCCGTTCCGTTCCATTTTTGCAGTTCAAACTTGGCAATTCGCGCAGATGCCCATCCGGAAACGATATTTTCTTTTGCTATAAGCTCATTAAAGGTTGTCTCCTCCCCAAAATCAAGCTCCAGCCAAATCGGAAGGGTGGAGTCGGCAGATGCCCATCTTGTCGTATCATCTCCATCCACTACATTACACGCATCAAACGATACATGGAAATTATTTGCACTCGCAGAAGCTTTGACCGCAAGATTAACCGGTGGTGCATTATATTCTCCTTCCGGTACTTCATATACACCAATATCCGGTGCATCCCCGTAATATAACTGATTTCCGAAAAAGTCCATCGTTCCCATCTGTGGTACATAAATCCCCGCATCAACTAACGGAGAGTCCTTCCCAATTTTATAACCGTCCCAAATGGTGGCACCGCTGAGAATTCCCTGTTCATTGCGCTCCGGTTTTTGTCCCGGATTTACCATTTTCGGGTTCTCGGTAACTTTATATGCATCTGCCGGTTCATATTTCGAATGTATTCCGCTCGCCTCATAAAAACAATTGTTACTGAATGTCACCGCTCCAAGATTTCCGAGATATCTGGCAGTATCATGCCACGTTGTCGTAGTTGTGGTGCTTTTATTATAGAATACATTATTGTAAAAGTATGTCTGTGATTTAAATGGGTCCCGATGCATAAACTTCGTTCATCATATATAATAACATTATTTAAAAAATAGGTTGGTGTTTCACAGGCTGTCAGAAAATATTTAATGATGTAATCGCCGCCGTCATCACTGATATTATAACGGATAATATCATTATTATTTTTTCCCATATACAGCATCCAGCCACACGGATTGTTATGTGAATAATTAAACTGATATACAACATCTTTCAGACCTGAGTCCATATCATAAGGGCTTCCATCTGCATTTGTTGACGGTCCGTTGTATACCTCATTAAACTGAAAAACTGCATTTTCACAGTGCAACCGTCGGCCGGAAATTCGGATAACGTTTCAAAAATCCATCTACAACATTGTACTCCACAACTGCGTCCTTCGCATCACACAAGTCAATTGCTCCCTGCGCAATGTCCTCAAAATAGTTGTGTCCGATATACACGTTCGTCATCCACATATTGTTGGCATCAATCCCATCCTGATAGTTTCCCTTAACGGTTGTAACATATCCGGTAACTCCCAGAAGGTCCACCTTACGGATTGTATTGTATGCAATACAGAGATCATTAAAGCTGCTGGAAGGTCTCAATGAGCTTCCAACCACGTTAAATATAATTCCACCAGTAAATGTATCATTCCAGTCATTTGGTCCGTCTACATCATGTACATAACAGTTCTCAATGTAAATATGGTCCATAATTCCGTCATCATCATCCTCTAACTGATCACAATCGACAATCAGAAGTATTCCGTTTCTTGTCATATTTTTACTCGACCAGCTATTGTCGCCCTTCGGTCTGGAAAGGTCAATATCCTCATCAAAGTCATCGTCATTTGTAATTTCCAGATTTCTGATTTCCCAGTACTCCTGATTTCTCAGATGGACTGCTCCAGAATAGTTTAATCCACGGTCAATTCCCATACCGTTTATAATAGGTTTCTCCTCACCGCCGTACTTGTCAATAATAATCGGCGCTCCTTCCACACCGGAGCCTTTCGGCCATAACCATTCCCCATTCCACACACTGCCGGATTTTAACAGAATTTGGTCGCCCGGCAAAAATGTCGTATCAGTGACTTTATTCAGACTTTTCCATGGTGCATCTATGCTTGTGCCACTGTTAGAGTCATCTCCATTTTCTGCATCAACATAATAGGTTGTCCCTGCATTACCTGTCGTTTCCTGTGCATTTACACAAACAGGCATGCTTCCTGTCACCATACCTGCAACAATTACTGCCGCCAGCAATGAACTAATCTTTTTTTTATACATTCTTCTTCTCCTAATTCCATTTAATCGTATCGTAAACTCTGTCTACGACTGTTACTGAAAGTTCTTCCTCTCTGTCTGTCAGATATCTCTGAAACTGCTCTGTCATAATCATATCCTCCAGACGGTTTCTTACCTCATCATAAGAGAGTCCGCTGCCCTCCTTTCTGCCTAAATACCGGACTGCATAATAACCTATGGAGTCATCATAATAAACATCTGATATCTCCCCGGCATTCAATCCATAGACTGCTTCCAAATAAATACTGTTGCTGCGCGAGTCCCCTTTATTTGACATCTCTCCTATCGCAAGCTCTGTTTCGTCATATTGCCCGATGCGTTCTTTTTCAGACTGTATTCTGCCGTTAACCTCAATTTCTTTTTTTATCTGTCTTAACGTGCTCTCCCCATTGCCGTCCGCTGCATCCGGCACTGAATAAACCAAAAGACTGATTTCATCTCCCTGCGAAAACAGTTCTTTGTGGCTTTCATAATACTGCCTTGTCTCACTCTCCTGTAATCTGTTATCCACTTTATATTGTTCAAACATTTCCAGTTTTATTTTACTAATATAGTAAGAATAATAATCTGAAAAACTCATCTCAACCGGTCCATAGACAATTTCGTTACTCTCAACTGCATTTTTTCTCGCAGCTACAAACTCTTTCCAGTCTTTTCGAATATCAGAGTAGGATACACTCTCTGCCATCCCGGCTTCCTTTGCCAGTAGCAGAATATTTTTTGTCTCCACAATATTTTTCAATGCACGTTCACGCGCATATTCCTCCGGCGTTATTCCATCAAACTGCGTATTCCGAAAAGAAGACACAGAGGTATCCGCATTGTATTTCCCCGCAAAATATGCATAAGATGCACTTTTTTCCTCCGATACAAAAAATTCTGCCTCCTCTTTGGAAATCTTAATATTTTCTACATAAAGTGCCGGAGAAGAAATAAGCAGACTTATTCCTGTAATGCTGAATGCTGCTAAAAGAACAATTCCTATAACAAAATAAAAATATCGTCTCTTTCCCATTACGTTTTCTCCTATATTGGTAATTGATAAGTACTATTGTATGTATTATGACTGACTTTTTCCATGAAGAATATTTTGATTAACCTATACAATATTGACTTTCAGGATATGACGAAGTGATTTTTCACAAAAAAACAGCGGTACCGCCAAATGCGATACCGCTGTTTTCTAATGATTTTTATTTAATTATAAGGATTTTCTTTTTCATTTCAGCAGGCTGAAGGCTGCATATTAAGGCTTTTTACATGCTGGTCATTGATGTACCCACAGACTTTTAACCCCGCCTGAAGAACAGAAATTAAGCTTGCACCTGACATCTGCTGTATGGTATGATCATCCAATTCGATCATGTACGTGCGTTCGCCGTTATCTTTCTCACAGTCTATCCTATACATATTTCTTCTGCTGATCGCACCGATCTCCTCTAAGGTATTGATCATACGATACACGGTGGCCGTTCCGATCTTAGGATCAATTCTGGATGCTTTATAATAGATTTCTTTACAGCTTGAACAATTCTCATTCAATATGATATCGAGTAACACCATTCTCTGCTTTGTAATCCTGCATCCCTGCTCTTTCAGCCGCTGAATCACAATTTCACGCTGCATCTGGGTTCTCTCATACTTCTGCTGGTTGTTCTCTTGTTTCTGCTGTACTGACGTATGCTGATTCATTTTAAACCATGCCCTTCTTATCACCTGAAATTTGTGGTTATCACTACAGGCAGCATGAAACACCGCCTTTGCTTTTTTATCTAATGGCAGCCTCTGCAATGTGAACAGTCCCCACCGCAGGAAGATTTTCCA
>OCQC01002180.1_pt1 | contig 12615 bp, 10 predicted proteins | sample 1538401 | NCBI WGS metagenome assembly OCQC01 (sample SAMN04571689, study PRJEB22368) | human gut metagenome | biome: human gut; material: stool | host: Homo sapiens | place: Luxembourg | collected 2012-08-03 | reverse complement strand
TAGGTGCGTTCACATTCGGAGGCGGTTGGGCTATGATACCTCTCATTGAAAGAGAAGTCGTGGATAAACAAAACTGGATTAAACGGGAAGATTTTGTCGACGCACTTGCCATTGCACAATCATTACCCGGAGTTTTGGCGGTGAATATATCCATATTGATCGGGAACAAATTGCGAGGATTAAAAGGTTGTCTCATGGCGACACTCGGTACAATTCTACCCTCTTTTCTAATCATCTTGGCTATTGCAATCTGGTTTGTTCAAACGTATGACAATCCGGTAGTCGAGCGTATATTCAAGGGTATAAGACCAGCAGTGGTCGCACTCATCGTGTCTCCGGTATTCAGTACGGCTAAAACAGCACGTATCAATATTAAAACGGTTATTATTCCCATTATAGTGGCATTATCAATCTGGTTAGGAGGGGTTTCCCCCATTTGGTTCGTCTTGTTAGGAGCTATCGGTGGAATACTTTACTGCAATCATGTCATCGCCAGTTCAAAACAAAAGAGTAATAAAGAAGAAAAATAGCCATGTGGATCGTATATCTCAACTTATTTTGGGCCTACCTAAAAATCGGACTATTTGGTGGCGGATACGCCATGCTCTCTCTCATTCAACACGAAGCGGTAGAAGTCGTTCATTATGGCGAAAGCCAACCGTGGCTTACCCCGACCGAATTTACCGATATCGTAGCTATTTCTCAAATGACTCCCGGTCCCATAGGAATAAACAGTGCTACTTATGTAGGATATGTAGCTGCCGGTAATAGTATTTGGGGGTCGATAATCGCCACATTTGCCGTATGTTTGCCGTCTTTCATTTTAGTCTTATTAGTGAGCCGTTTTATACTTAAACATAAAGATAACATTACTATCAAAAGCATATTTTCCGGACTTCGTCCTGTGGTTGTCGGTCTGATAGCTTCTGCCGCACTCCTCCTCATGAATAAGGAAAACTTTCCAGACTATACAATAAGTATCGATATTGCAGTAATCTCATTTGTTCTGGTACACTATGCGAAAATACACCCCATACTCGTTATCGTATTGGCTGGTATTTCAGGATATGCCTTATACTAAATATGAAATATGAATTATGAATTATGAATTATGAATTACGAAGAAACATTGGAATATTTATATAAACAACTACCCGTTTTTCAACAAATAGGAAGTGCCGCTTATAAACCGGGACTGCAAAATACCGAAGCGCTGGACAAATATTTCGGATATCCCCATCGAAAGTTTCACACCATACATGTTGCCGGGACCAACGGCAAGGGATCGGTATCGCATCTATTAGCCGCTATTCTGCAATTAAACGGATATAAAACTGGATTATATACCTCTCCGCATCTTATCGATTTCAGAGAACGTATCCGCATCAATGGGAAAATGATTTCCAAAGAAGATGTTATTCAATTTGCAGAGAAACACCTTGCATCTACACTCCATATCCAACCATCATTTTTCGAACTCACCATGATGATGGCGTTTAACTACTTTGCCGAAAATCAAGTAGATGTCGCTGTTATCGAAGTCGGATTAGGCGGAAGATTGGACAGTACAAATATCATTACTCCTGATTTATGTGTCATTACCAATATCAGCTATGACCATGTGCAAATGCTCGGAGACACCCTGCCGAAAATAGCCCGAGAAAAAGCAGGTATTATAAAATCCGGAATACCGGTCGTGATCGGTGAAGCTCAGGGAGAGGTGAAGCAAGTATTCATCGATCGAGCGAAAGAGATAAAAGCCCCCATTATATTCGCAGAGGGACAAATTCATTTCCGGTCGACCCAACGGAATGACAAAGGTTGGGAATTCGATTCTCCCGAATTTCCGCACCTTTTCGGGGAGTTAAGCGGGCTATGTCAGGAGAAAAATGCAGCTACCGTTCTGACAGCAGTCGGCCAATTACGAAATTTAGGATACAATATCTCCCACCAATCGGTCTATGATGCTTTCGCCCATGTCACCAGTCTTACCGGTTTAATGGGGCGATGGCAACAATTGGAATCGTCTCCCCGACTAATTTGCGACACCGGGCACAACACCGGAGGCATACAATATATAGTTCGACAGTTGCAAAACGAATCTTATCAAAACTTGCGTATTATCATCGGTATGGTCAATGACAAAGACATTTCGGGAGTTTTGGCTATGCTCCCCCAAAATGCCGTTTACTATTTCACCCGGGCCTCGATACCTCGCGCTTTACCCGAGGAAAGACTGTACGAATTAGCAATAAAAGCAGGATTGACAGGGAAGTGTTATCCGTCGGTTCAACAAGCTGTGGAAGCGGCGAAAAAAGAAAGCCGCCCCGATGATCTGATCTTCGTAGGCGGCAGTACATTCATCGTGGCCGACTTGCTAAAAACTATGCTTTCACAGCAATAACCTCTATTTCGACTAATGCTTGTTTCGGTAATTCTTTAACTGCAAACGCCGACCGAGACGGAAATACGGACCCGAACTGCTCGGCATATATTTCGTTCATTTCTCCGAAAAGAGACATATCGGCCAACAGCACGGTCGTCTTTACGATATGTTCGACCGAATAACCGGCCTCCGCCAAAATAGCTTTAATGTTCGCAAACGATTGACGAGTTTGAGCTTTGATGCCCTCAGGCATTATTCCGGTTTTGGGATCGATGGGCAATTGACCCGAAAGGAAAATCATATTTCCGGTTTCAACAGCTTGACTATAAGGTCCGATAGCAGCCGGAGCAGATGTCGTAGAAATTACTTTTTTCATATCACTCATTATTATTTAATTTATGGGAAAGCACTCGGCTTTCTTCTATTTTCAAATCTTTCAATGCAATACTATCACCCTTCTCTTCCATAAGCCTACGGGTATCTATTATAGCCGCCCATTCCTTTGGGAAATCGGCTTTTAAATTACAGATAAAATCCTCGTCTCCTTCTCTGTCGATGGCTCGCAATAAATAGCCCAAAGTCAATCGGCTGATGTCTACCGCCGGTTGATATGCAGGAACCCTCTCTTCTTCCGACAATGTCTGCGAAATAATATTCACCCGTTCCAATTCATCGACGGTACGCTCTACCAACTGTATGGGAATAGCATAACGTCTCGATATCTGTCCTTTGGTCATCGGCGAAAGCCCCTCCTTGAACCGATGGACAATAACTGTGGCTATGACTAATATAATATAATCGGAATACCGACGAGATATATCGTTGGTTTCTTTTTCGAAATTGAAATTTACTACATTTTGAGATGAGTAAGTCAACACAGCACCAAACAGACAAATCAACCATGAAAATTGCATCCAAATGAGAAACAACGGCAAAAATGCGAAACTCCCGTAAATAGCATTATATTTCGATACCCAAATTTGGCCCGAAATATATATAAATTGAAAAATCTGAAATACCGTACCACAAATAAGCCCAGAAATAAACGCATATTTGAACTTAACCTTCGTATTGGGTATAAAAATATAAATAGCGGTAAAAAACAAAGCGGTAAGTATATATGGAGCTAATCGAAAGACCCAACGCAGCAAAGGGCTCATAAAATCGAATAGAACCGAAGAACTGAGCATGGTTGACATAAACAAAGAAAATCCGCTCGATGCAACCATCAAAATAGGCAAAATCAAAAACATCGAGGTATAATCGGTAACCTTACGATAAAACGATCGACCGCCTTGTACCTGCCAAATATCATTGAATGCTTTCTCTATATTGGATAACAAACTTATCAAAGTCCACAAAAGGAAACAAAGGCCTATCCCCACGAATACTCCACCTTTCATCTGATCGAGATACTGGTCGACGAACCCTAACATATATTCCAATGCATTGCGTTGCGCCGGGAAATAATCGAACAACTGACTTTGTATAATATGTTGGAATCCGAATCCCTTACAAATAGCAAATAACATAGCCAACGCAGGCACGATTGCCAAAATCGTACTAAACGTCAATGCGGAAGCCTTTTCCTGCAACTTTTCATTTAAGAAACAGCGTACCGACAAGTTCAATGTTTTAAGAATATGAATATGGAGCTTATACTCGGTCACATGCCATATATCGACCGAGACAAACTGCCATAACCGTTTTATAAAAAGGCTGGCGCGGGCAAAAAAAGAGGGCTTGTTTTTACGCTGAACCATAGAATATATCGTACAGAAAACTTCTACAAAAAAATACAGCAGGCCTGTAAGCCGGGTTATGTACTCTCGAAAGAGTGTCTGTCATTTATCTCGACCTTGTGTCACCACAAGGCTCTAGCGGTTTACCCCCCGGCATCGGGCGAGCAACCCTACAACGCCGGTATACATAACCTTACAACCCATAAGACGTACGGCATTCTACATTACTGTAAAACCCGGTGAGCTCTTACCTCGCCTTTTCACCCTTACTGCTTTCGCAGCGGTTATTTTCTGTTACGCTACTCCACTCTCGCGAATGGCTTCCCGTTAGGAAATATGGTGCTCTATGTTGCCCGGACTTTCCTCTCGCATCATACGAGCGACAGACCGTCCTGCTGTACGTTACAAAGATACGATAAAAATGGCAAAGACAGAATACTGTCAGTATGATTTTTAATCTTGTAAATTTTAACGGACAATATGACATGCCTAAGTATATAAAAATGATTCTCATGACAGTCATCTGCGTTAACCCCTGTTAAGTAGCTATCCTGCTTATTAAAAGAGCTTAAAAAGAAGATGCAAGGGTTTCAACGGCACGATAAATGTATTAAATTTAACGTCTGAAAAACTTAAATACAAGATAATATTAACATTTAAAGCTAATAGATTATGAATTCTTACGGAAAAAAATTGATGGGCATCGCCTTAATTGCAGCTCTGAGCTCCGGAATTACAATCGGCGCATTTAGTATATTGAATAAGTCGGCCGATTCAAAAATACAAGATCAATCGCTCGACAGTGGATATGCACAGCCGACTCGCTTTACAAGAGTAATCAATCGACCGGCTGTTGAAACAGATTTCACCACTGCCGCCGAAAACACGGTTAATGCCGTCGTTAGTATAAAATCGATTTCTACACCCAAACAAAGTCAATTAGGCGGTTTTAGCGATCCGTTTTTCGAATATTTCTTTGGACAAGGAGGGCGCAATATACAACCTCAGCCTCGTGCTGGATTGGGGTCGGGAGTAATTATTACCCCCGATGGATATATTGTAACCAATAATCACGTAGTAGAAGGAGCCGATAAATTGGATATAACCCTGAATGACAATAGGACTTTCAATGGTCGTGTAATAGGAACCGATCCTTCTACCGATTTGGCATTGATAAAAATAGATGCCAAAGATCTCCCCATCGTCAAATTTGGCGATTCCGATAATTTGAAAGTCGGAGAATGGGTATTGGCGGTAGGAAATCCGTTAGGATTAACATCGACGGTTACCGCTGGTATCGTAAGTGCCAAAGCTCGTAGCATAAGCGCACTCAACCCTCGTAGCCAAAAAATGGGTATAGAGGCGTTTATCCAGACCGATGCAGCTGTAAATCCGGGAAATAGCGGTGGAGCATTGGTAAATACAGCAGGTGAATTAGTGGGTATCAACACGGCCATTTACTCCGAAACAGGAAGTTACGCCGGCTATTCATTCGCTATTCCCACTTCCATAGTAAGTAAAGTAATTGCCGATTTGAAAGAATATGGTACCGTACAAAGAGCCGTATTGGGTATAGGGTATAGAGAAATAGATTCCGAATTGGCCAAAGAAGAAAATCTTGAAGTACAAGAAGGAATATACGTCGGTGAAGTATACAATCGCAGCGCTGCGATGGAAGCAGGAATAAAAGAAGGTGATGTTATAACCTCTATTAATGGCGTAAAGATTAAAAATGGAGCCATGCTTTCCGAACAATTGAGTAAATATCGTCCCGGAGATAAAATTAAAATAGGGTTGTTACGAGGAAAAGAATCCAAAACTGTATCCCTGACATTAAAAAATAGTCAAGGCAATACCGAGATAACCAAGATTGCCGGAATGGATTCTTTGGGAGCTGGATTCAAAGAATTAGATGCCAAGAGTTTGAGAGAGATGAATATCCGATATGGAGTGCAGGTTATTGGATTGAAAAACGGTAAATTCAAAGCGGCCGGTATGCGAGAAGGATTTGTCATTCTTGAAATCAATAACACCCCGATGAAGTCGGTTAGTGACTTGGAATCCATGTACGACTCTATTGTAAAATCAAATCAAAATCAAAAAGTTATGTTCATTACGGGTATTTATCCGAATGGAAAAATGATGTATTATGCAGTAGATTTGGCCGATTAAATCTTTTTGGAATATGGGATATGACCCCTAAACAAGGGTCATATCCCATATTCCAAAAAGATAATTATTAAATATAGCACAACAAACACAACAGAACAAATATTCAAACGTTATAATAATAAATACGAAAAAGGCAGGAGCAGTAAAATGGTATTTTTGTAGATTCACGTTCAAAATTAAACATTTTTTACAGCTCCATTAACAATAAATATAGTATATTTGCAGTCCCAAAATCTCAATATTGCAAGATGAGACAATTAAAAATTACAAAATCGATTACGAACAGGGAGAGTGCTTCTCTTGACAAGTACCTACAAGAAATCGGACGCGAAGACTTGATTACGGTAGAAGAGGAAGTAGAACTTGCCCAACGCATTAAAAAAGGCGATCATGCAGCACTGGAAAAGTTAACACGAGCCAATTTGCGTTTTGTCGTTTCGGTTGCCAAACAATACCAAAATCAAGGGTTAAGTCTCCCGGACTTAATCAATGAAGGAAATTTGGGTTTAATTAAAGCTGCCGAAAAATTTGACGAAACGAGAGGCTTCAAGTTCATTTCCTATGCAGTGTGGTGGATTCGTCAATCTATTCTTCAAGCTCTAGCCGAGCAATCGAGAATCGTTCGTTTGCCATTAAATCAAGTAGGATCTCTCAATAAGATCAGTAAAGCTCTTTCTAAATTCGAGCAAGAAAACGAACGTCGTCCCTCTCCCGAAGAGCTCGCAGAAGAATTGGATATACCGGTAGATAAAATCTCCGATACATTAAAAGTGTCGGGACGGCATATTTCGGTAGACGCCCCTTTTGTTGAAGGAGAAGATAATAGTCTACTCGACGTATTGGTTAATGACGATTCCCCCATAGCAGATAGGTCGTTAATTAACGAATCTCTCTCGAAAGAAATCGATCGCGCACTTAAACAACTTACTCCTCGTGAAAGCGAAATCATTAAAATGTTTTTTGGAATCGGCTGTCAAGAAATGACTCTCGAAGAAATTGGAGACAAGTTCGGATTAACCCGAGAAAGAGTTCGACAAATAAAAGAAAAAGCCATCAGAAGACTCAGGACTGCTTCGAGGAGTAAACTGTTAAAAACTTATTTAGGATAACCTTATTGGATTGTCTGCCCCAATGGCAGGAAAAACCGACCTGCACCTCAGGTTGGTTTTTTATTTTAAATACCTCTTCATTTATTTTTTCAGTCGTTCGATTGCTCAATCGCAATAAAAAATTTACCTTCGTCCTCAACAAATAATAAAATCATGGCTAAATACCTATATCAGATATTGTTAATATCAACTCTATGCCTTTTTTTACAAAATACATCGGCACAAGAATCGACCACAGGTTTTGAAAACGGGAACAATCAATACGTCATGCGCGAAAGCAACTTGTCGGATATGAGCAAAGATAAAAAAATCAAACCTGTTACATTTGGAGTTGAAGCAGGAGCATCCATCGATATGTCGGGGAATGACTTTTCTTCTTTCGATTTAGATTTATTCGCAGGCTACCGGTCCCACACCATCAAATGCTTTGGTTTAGGAATAGGTCTTCACAGTTCATTTTCCAACAATCGATACTACCTCCCTATTTATGCACTTTTCCGTTGTAATTTGCTAAGCAACAAATCTCTTCTTTTTGTTGATTTCAGAGCGGGTTATTCTACCAATCAAATGTACAAAGGAGAAAATCAAGGTGGCTTTTTTGGTTCTGCCGGATTAGGTATGAACCTATCTGTAAGTAAAAAATTCGGGTCTCATATTCTTATCGGATATAATTTTTATCAAATATCTCCATTTACCGATGAAAAAGGAACTTTCCAAGATATGAACGGATGCCATCTCGTATCTATCCGATTAGGAATAAGCTTCTAATAACGCGAGTTATCAATTATAAATAAATATATTTTCGTCGATAAAAATTACAAATTATAGATTTAAAGAGGAAAAACATGATATTTTATTTTGTTTTCTCAAAACAATAACTACCTTTGCACAAGAAACAAAATAATTCAATAATGATAATAGAATTGCTAAACAGCCTAATTATTGATCTTCTATCGAATGTAACAGAATAGAAGTGAGATATAGTGCCTAGCAATTTACGATACAAAAATTATAGCCTTTCTCACGAATACGTCGAGAAAGGCTTTTTACAATTTAATATAGCAATAACATGTCCGACAGATTATTTATCTTTGACACAACATTAAGAGACGGAGAACAAGTTCCCGGATGCCAACTCAACACAGTTGAAAAAATACAAGTAGCTAAGGCATTAGAGACACTTGGTGTCGACATCATAGAAGCCGGATTTCCTGTATCGAGTCCCGGAGACTTCGAATCGGTCGTCGAAATATCCAAAGCTGTAACATGGCCCACACCCGTGCTGTCGAAAACGATATAAAAGTTGCAGCCGAGGCTCTTCGATATGCCAAACATAAACGTATTCATACAGGCATTGGAACTTCGGACTATCACATTAAATATAAATTCAATTCGACTCGTGAAGAGATTGTAGAAAGAGCTGTGGCGGCTGTCAAATATGCGAAAAAATTCGTAGAAGACGTACAATTTTATGCCGAAGATGCGGGTCGTACCGATAATGAATATTTAGCCAGAGTAGTCGAAGCCGTCATCAAAGCAGGCGCTACGGTTATAAACATACCAGATACAACTGGATATTGTTTGCCGGACGAATTTGGACAAAAAATATTATATCTCAAAGAACATGTCTCAGGAATCGATAACGTTACGATAGCCACTCATTGTCACAATGATTTGGGCATGGCAACGGCGAATACGATGGCTGGAATCCAAAACGGAGCCAGACAAGCCGAAGTTACGATAAACGGCATTGGTGAAAGAGCTGGAAATACAGCCCTTGAAGAAATAGCCATGATCTGCAAATGTCACCACAACTTACAGATAGAGACTAATATCAATACACAAAAGATTTACGGAATAAGCCGCATGGTCTCTAATCTCATGAACATGCCGGTACAACCGAATAAAGCAATCGTTGGCCGCAACGCATTCGCCCACTCGTCAGGAATCCACCAAGACGGTGTATTGAAGAATCGGGAAAGCTATGAAATCATAGATCCCAAAGACGTCGGAATTGACGAAAACTCTATCGTATTAACCGCAAGAAGTGGACGGGCTGCTTTGAAACATAGACTTCATTTATTAGGTATCGAATTGGAAAAAGATGCTTTGAACAAAGCTTATGATTCATTTCTTAAACTTGCCGATCGTAAAAAAGATATCAATGACGACGATATATTAATGTTGGTAGGGAAAGAGAGAACAGCCAATGCACGCATACAACTAGACTTCCTACAAGTAACTGCCGGAGTAGGAATAAAGTCCGTTGCCAGCATCGGATTAGACATAGCCGGTGAAAAATTCGAAGCAGCAGCTTCGGGAAACGGGCCGGTAGATGCCGCCATAAATGCTATACGATGCATCATTCACCGAAAAATGGTAGTCAAAGAATTTCTTATACAAGCTATCACCAAAGGCAGCGACGATATAGGTAAAGTACATATGACTGTGACCTACAACGGAAACTCATACTATGGATTCTCGGCAAATACAGATATTGTCGCAGCCTCTGCCGAAGCCTTTATAGATGCTATTAATAAGTTCATTATATAACGAAATCACATGAATACATTATTTGATAAAATATGGGATACCCACGTCGTAACCTCGGTGAAAGGAGGCCCCGATCAATTATATATAGACAGACACTATTGCCACGAGGTTACCAGTCCTCAGGCTTTCAACGAACTGAGGGCTAGAAATTTGAAGGTTTTTCGACCGGAAAGAACGACTTGTTCTCCCGACCATAATATTCCCACGTTAAATCAAGATAAGCCTATTGCCGACCCGGTTTCCCGCAATCAAGTAGAGACACTCGCCACCAATGCTAGCGAGTTCGGCTTAGCTCATTATGGACTGGGAAATGAAAAAAACGGAATCATTCACGTTATCGGACCGGAATATGGGTTGACTCAACCGGGAATGACCATCGTTTGCGGAGACAGCCACACTTCGACCCACGGGGCTTTTGGAGCCGTCGCTTTCGGTATTGGCACGAGCGAAGTTGCTATGGTATTGGCATCCCAATGTATTTTACAGCCCAAACCTAAAACAATGCGCATAAATATCGAAGGAAAACTTTCTCCCGGAGTCACAGCTAAAGACATCGCTTTATTTATCATTTCTCGAATGACGACAGGAGGAGCTACCGGATATTTTGTGGAATATGCAGGAGAAGCAATCCGCTCGCTCAGTATGGAAGAAAGAATGACAGTCTGTAACCTCAGTATCGAAATGGGAGCTCGCGGAGGTCTGATTGCTCCCGACGAAACGACATTCGGTTATATAAAGGATAAAGAATTCGCACCCAAGGGAAAAGATTGGGACAAAGCCCTCGCCTATTGGAAAACTCTATATAGCGATAAAGATGCTACATTCGATAAGGAAGTGACATTTAATGCGGCAGAAATCTCCCCTCGCATTACCTATGGGACAAACCCCGGAATGGGAATCGCTATCGACGAAAGAATACCGTTGGAAGAATCGATCGAAGACAGTGGAAAAATTTCGTTTCGCCGGGCATTGAGTTACATGGGTTTCTCTGCCGGAGAGCTTCTAATGGGGAAAAAAATCGACTATGTTTTTTTAGGAAGCTGTACAAACGGCCGTATTGAGGATTTCAGAGCTTTTGCCAATTTGGTAAAAGGGCACAAAAAAGCTAATCATATAATTGCTTGGCTCGTACCGGGTTCACAAGCCGTGTTGCGACAAATCAAGGAAGAGGGCATCGATCTTATCTTGTCGGAAGCAGGATTCGAAATACGTCAACCCGGTTGTTCGGCTTGCTTAGCCATGAACGAAGATAAAGTCCCCCCGGGAAAATATGCTGTATCGACCTCGAATCGAAACTTTGAAGGTAGACAGGGACCCGGAGCGCGGACTATACTAGCCGGACCTTTGGTGGCCGCTGCGACAGCAATTACAGGAGAGATAACCGATCCCAGAAAATTTTTATAACTTTGTATGACTATGATAAAAAAAATCGACATCATAACATCGACATGTATTCCTCTTCCCCAAGAGAATGTAGATACCGATCAAATTATCCCTGCCCGTTTTCTAAAAGCCGTTTCTCGGGAAGGTTTCGGAGAAAACCTGTTCCGCGATTGGCGCTTCGATAAAGCGGGGCAACCCATTCGAGATTTTATTCTTAACAACCCGCTTTACTCCGGCTCCATTTTAGTAGCGGGGAAAAACTTCGGTAGCGGTTCCAGCCGTGAACATGCTGCTTGGGCTATTGCCGGATATGGATTCCAAGTAGTAGTATCTAGTTTTTTTGCCGATATTTTCAAGAACAATGCACTTAACAACGGAGTACTTCCGGTAATTGTCTCAGAGCAATTTCTTACCAGTTTATTCAAACATATTTTTTCGAACCCACAATCGACCGTTACAGTCAATTTGAAAGAGCAAACCATTACAGACGACACAAGCGGAGAATCGGAACATTTCGAAATAAATCCTTACAAAAAGAACTGTTTGCTCAACGGATATGACGACATCGATTATCTACTGAGCAAAAAACAAGAAATAGAAAACTGGGAAGAAAAACATTCATAACGAAATCGAGAAGTACTATGGTTGTAGAAATTATGGATACTACTCTGCGAGACGGAGAACAAACATCGGGAGTATCGTTCGCCCGACAGGAAAAATTGAGTATCGCTCGCTTACTTTTAGAAGACCTAAAAATTCCTCGTATCGAAATTGCCTCGGCAAGAGTTTCCACCGGAGAGTACGAAATGGCGAAACAACTATGCGAATGGGCCGAGAAACGAGGACACATCGACAAAATCGAAATATTGGGATTTCTCGATAAAGGAGCTTCTATCGAATGGATTCGTTCTTGTGGAGCCAAAGTGATGAATTTGCTCTGCAAAGGATCGGAAAAACATTGTACCTTCCAACTTCAAAAAACGGTACAAGAACACGTCGAAGATATCAAACAAACTATTAAGAAAGCGAAAGAAGTCGGACTGAAAATCAATCTCTATTTGGAAGATTGGTCCAACGGGATACAATATTCCCCTCAATACGTTTTTCATTTAATGGATGCTTTAAAAAATGAAGCTGTGGAAAGGTTCATGTTGCCCGACACATTAGGTATCTTGAATCCTCTTCAAACGCTAAAATTTTGCAGAGCCATGCGCAGGCGTTACCCCGACTTACGATTCGACTTTCATGCTCATAACGATTACGATTTGGC
>OCQC01002176.1_pt1 | contig 12622 bp, 10 predicted proteins | sample 1538401 | NCBI WGS metagenome assembly OCQC01 (sample SAMN04571689, study PRJEB22368) | human gut metagenome | biome: human gut; material: stool | host: Homo sapiens | place: Luxembourg | collected 2012-08-03 | reverse complement strand
GTGGCGGGAGAGGCAGGAGTACCGTTTTTCAGCCTTTCAGGTTCAGATTTTGTGGAGATGTTTGTCGGTGTCGGTGCATCGAGAGTAAGAGATATGTTTGCGGAAGCAAAGAAAAATGCACCTTGTATCGTGTTTATCGACGAGATAGATGCCGTTGCAAGAAAGAGAGGTTCAGGTCTTGGCGGCGGTCATGATGAGCGTGAGCAGACACTTAACCAGATGCTTGTTGAGATGGACGGATTTGGTGTAAACGAGGGAATAATCGTTATGGCTGCTACAAACCGTGTAGATATACTTGACCCTGCTATTTTAAGACCGGGAAGATTTGACAGAAAAGTTACTGTCGGCAGACCTGATGTAAGAGGAAGAGAAGAAATCCTGGAGGTTCATGCAAAGGGCAAGCCGCTTGGCGATGATGTTGACCTTAAGAAGATTGCACGCACTACAGTAGGTTTTACGGGTGCTGACCTTGAAAATCTTTTGAACGAGTCGGCTATCGTCTGTGCAAAAGAGGGCAGAAAGTTCATTGAACAGGAAGATATAAGCAAATCATTTATAAAGATAGGCATAGGCAAGGAAAAGAAGAGTAAGATAATCTCAGAGAAAGACCAGAAGATTACGGCTTACCATGAGGCAGGTCATGCTATACTTTTCCATGTACTTCCTGATGTGGGACCGGTTCACATGGTATCCATAATACCTACCGGCTCAGGGGCAGCAGGCTATACAATGCCTCTTCCGGAGCGTGATGAGACTTTTATGACAAAGGGAAAGATGAAGCAGGACATCATTGCAAGTCTTGGAGGAAGAATTGCGGAGTCGCTTATATTTGATGACATCACAACAGGTGCATCACAGGATATAAAACAGGCGACAAGTACAGCTAAGGCGATGGTTACGAAATACGGATTTTCAGAAAATGTCGGCATGATAAATTATGCTGATGAGGATGAAGTGTTTATAGGTCGGGATTTTGGACGCACAAGCAGAGACTACAGTGAAGATGTTGCAAAGACTATCGACAACGAAGTAAAAGCAATAATAGATGATGCATATGCACAGGCAAAATCAATACTTGAGGAACATATGGATGTGCTTCATAAATGTGCGAAACTTCTTCTTGAGAAAGAAAGGATAGACAGAGAAGAATTTGAAGCATTATTTGAGCCGGACGGAGTTGTACTTGAAAAGAAAGAAGCTGTTTCAGAAGAGGTTGATGTAGAACCTGACAGTTTGTAAGGAATTTAGTTTGTTCTGTGGAACTATGAAAAAAAGTCATTACGCTATATTGTAAATGTGCACAATAGAAAAGACTAAAAATGACTTTTGATTGACAAAAATGATAAATGTGAAAAAAACATGGCAAATATGCACAAAAACTTCTTTAGAAAATATACCAAGTTTGTGCACACTTATTTATACAACCTGTTATACTAATAATCGTAAACCCCAATACATTATATAGTTTTTGCTACACCCCATAAGTAACAAAAATACCTTCTCCAAAAGAGAGATTGCAATCGCAATCTCTCTTTTACTTTGCGTAACAGTTCAGCCTTTCATTTATTACATTCGTAAACCTGCCAGCAAGCTGTCAGTCGCTGCTATGCAGCTTGTGTTTACTTCATTTCATAAATGAAAGGCTATTCTGCCATAAAAAGGTACTTAACAATACAATGAACAAGCTCATTGTATTGCCAATTATCTTTTTATGGCTGAACTGTTACTACTTTGCAAAAATATAGTTATGGTTTCGTTGACCTTGCAGTTAAATGTATGGTATAATGTGCCTTAGTAAAGAACAAAGAAAACAGGAAAGGAATTATTATGGGATTATTACAGGATTGGAGAGAATACGCATATGGCGTAGAGATTAATTCAAAAGCAGGAAAGGCAATTTGGGATAAATATTTTAAAGAGGAGAAAGCAATATATGAAAAGCTTCTTGCAAATCCATCAGATATAGTTACAGGAACAGTCAGGGAACTTGCAGAAAAGTATGGCATGGAATTAAACTATATGGTTGGATTTTTAGATGGTATAAATGAAAGTCTTAAAGAGCCAAATCCTATCGAGGACATGACTGCTGATACGGTAGTTAAGCTTGACATAGACCTTGAGAAACTTTATTACAACATGGTTGAAGCAAAGGCAGAGTGGTTATATGAACTTCCACAGTGGAACACACTTCTCTCTGTAGAAAGGCGTAAAGAACTTTATCGTGAACAGAAAAAGTCAGGAACTATTGTTAAAAACAAGAAGGTTGGAAGAAATGACCCTTGTCCTTGCGGAAGCGGTAAAAAATATAAATATTGCTGTGGTGCAAATAAATAGTAATAAACTCTTTTTTGCATGACGGTTTGCAAGCTGCCTTCATTGTTACATATGAGGGCTGCTGCTATAATGGAGGTGTCCGGTGTGAATGAAGAATATAAGACAGGCACAGACAGATACAAAGCATTGTTCAGCCAGACGAACAATATGATACTTTATTTTGACGCAGACGGCACGGTCTGTGAAAAAAATGATGCAGTGTGTAGAAATCTTGGATGCGATATGGATGAGACTATCTGTATTCAGGATATATTCAGGACTTGCATGACGGTCAAAGACGGTTGTATAGACCTTATAGGTCATAAGTATGGTGTCAGTTTTGAAACAGTGGCATACAGGAAAAACCAGACTTGTTTTTCGGTTGTTGCATATCTCGCCAGACTTCCTGAGAATACAGGCTGCTATGGATTTTGTATAATACATGATATAGTACAGCAGAAAGAAGCAAAAAAAGAACTCAGGACAGCACAGATAGAAGTTGAGGAGAGTCATAAAGAGCGTAATGAGATGGTTGCAAATGTGACACATGAGCTTAGGACCCCTGTAAATGGAGTTCTGGGACTTGCACAAAATCTCCTTGATACTGAGCTTGATTCAGAACAGCGTGAAAATGTAGAACTTATAGAGCAATGCTGCAGAAATATGATAAAGATCATAAACAATATCCTTGATTTTTCAAAATTGCAAGCCGGTAAGTTTACGATAGAATACACAGAATTTAATTTTTACCGCATGATGGATAATGTTGTAAAGTTAAACAGACCACAGGCAGAGTCAAAAGGACTTAAGCTTATCTGTAATGTAGGTGAGGATATACCGGAGGTTCTTATAGGTGATGAGCTTAGAGTGACTCAGGTTTTAAACAATCTTTTGTCCAATTCAATAAAATTTACATCACTGGGTCAGATAAATCTTAATGTTGTGAAAAGTGTTGAGACGGGTGAAGAGATAGAGCTCTTTTTCATGGTTACGGATACAGGAATAGGAATATCGGAGCAGGAAAAAGATAAACTGTTCAAGAGCTTTTCACAGGTGGATGCATCTATCACACGAAAATTTGGTGGCACGGGTCTTGGACTAAGCATCGTTAAAAGTCTTGTTGAAATGATGGGTGGAGATATAAATGTTGAGAGTGAAAAAGGAAAAGGAAGTACATTTTCATTTTCAATAAAAGTGAAAAAAGTAGTATTACAGGAATCTGAAAACAGTATCGGGAACAATGCGAATGAAACAGAAAAGAAAGAATATTCATTTAATTATGGAGATGCATTGTCTGCTGAGCCGGAGGTAACAGAAAATAAATTATATAAACTCGGCTCGGATGAAAATATGAAAGCAATTACCGATACTTGTGAAAAGCTTGTCCTCTGTATCGAAATGGAAAACTGGAACAAGGCAAACGGTTTTGCGGATACCATAAAAACGCTTGTGGCTGATGACCCTATGAATTTAAAAAGAAAGGCATTCAGACTTCAGATGACGGTCAGAAAAGGCGACCATGAGGCAGCTTTAAATGATTACAATGTTCTCAAAAAGGCTATAGAGGAGTTTAGATTACAGTTGGAAAGGCGGTGATTTAGCGTGGCATCGAACATACATGTGAATGAACAGCCAAATATACTGATAGTGGATGATATATCTACTAATCTTGTTATTCTTTCCGAAATGATAAAGCAGACCGGATGTATTCCAAGACCGGTCACAAGTGTCAGGCAGGCACAGACAGCCATAGAAAGAAAGACACCACAGCTTATATTACTGGATATATCCATGCCTGACACGGATGGATTTGAATTTTGTGCCATGCTGAAAGCTGACATAAAAACCAGGGATATACCGATTATATTTATCTCAGCACTTGATTCTGTTGAAGATAAGATAAAAGGGTTTAAACTTGGAGCTGTTGATTATATAGCAAAGCCTTTTGAAAAAGAGGAAGTAACATTAAGGTTAAATACACATCTTAAGATATACAAAATGCAGCAGGAGATGGAGTCGTATAACAAAAAACTTCATCAGGTAGTAAATGAGCAGATAACGAGAGTTAATGAAGAACAGAAAAATGTACTTGCAGCACTTGCAGAAATCTTAAAAATGCGTGCAAACATTTATGAGAGAGGAATTGATAAGATTTCGGCAAACAGTCGTATGCTTGCCATAAGTCTTCAATTTTCACCTAAGTTTGATAAGGAAATATCGAGTGCTTTCGTTGATAAGATAGAGACTGCTTCTTTGTTACATGATATAGGTATGCTTTCTGTAAACGATGCAGTTGCATATAAAGACACCAATCTTACAGCAGATGAGCTGGAAGGTATAAGGCGGCATACGGTGGTTGGAGCAGATTATTTGCAAAAGATAAATACGGACAAAAATAAAAACGGTTATCTTGAGATGGCAGTCGAAATAGCAAAATATCATCATGAGAACTGGGATGGAACAGGTTATCCGGAGGGACTCTCAGGCACAGATATACCCCTTTCTGCGAGGATAGTAGCGGTCATAGATACATTTATGGCATTGAACAGTGAAAGAAGCTACAGAGACGCATATACGCGGGAGGAGAGTGTTGAGATTATAAAGAGTGAATCCGGCAGGAGATTTGATCCGGATATAATAGATATATTCAGTAAGATTCAGAAACAGTTATCCTGTGAGCTGTAAGAAAAACAGGAGAGACATAAATACAGTACATAATTTATACAGGCAGGAGGAAAAGGCAATGGACTCTATGATGGGAATATTTTATGAAGAAAGTTCAAGGCTTGTAGAAGAGTTAAAGAGAAATTTTTCAGAATATATTGGTAAAGATATATATGGTCAGGAACTCATACAGAAAATTTTCCGTGCAGTCCATACAATAAAAGCTGATGCCACAATGATGCTGTTTGACGGTATAGCGGCATTAAGTAAAAAATTTGAAAGATTATTGTACTGTTTTAGAAATGGTCCTAAGGTGATTGAGGATACAGAGCGTTTTGACGGTGTGTTTTGCGGATATGTAGATTTTGTTGAACAGGAGCTTGATAAAATTTCTCATGGGGAAGCACTAGAAAATGTACCGGAAGAACTGTCAAAAAATATTTCTGAATATGTAGACAATCTTAAGGAACAGTATGAACTTGATGAATCTCAGATAACAGGTAAAAAGACGGCTGATAAAAATGAAAAAGCGAAAAGACAGATATATTATATTCCGGGGGCTCAGGCACCGGTGGAGAAATCGGATAAAAAAGAAAAAAGGGTAGTAAAATATGAAAATAAGGACTTAAATGGAGTCATAGTCATAAAAAAGTCGGATTTAAATAAAATTCAGCTAAACATTACGAAAATGGGCAGTGTGATAAAGACGCTTAAGAAAGTTTCTGACAGGGAAAATTATGAACTTGCACTGCCTGAGATAAACAGTCTTGTTGATATAAATAAAGAACTTAGCAATGTGGCTAAAGGTTTTACAAAAGGGAATTTTACTGCTGTGGCGGAAAAAATGGAAATTCTTGTCGATGAGATGTCTGCGGCTTTAAACAAAAATGTCCGTCTTTTAGTTAAAGGCGAGTATATTATGATAGACAAGTATAAACGCGACAAGATTTCAACGGCACTTATTCACATAATAAGGAATTCGGTTGACCACGGAATTGAGGATTTAGAAACAAGAGAGAGGCTTGGTAAAACACCGGTAGGTCTGATAAAATTAAAATTTCAAAATGAAAATGAAAATATCAGGATAACAGTCGAAGATGATGGTGCAGGTATAAACAGCGGAAAAGTTATTGAAGCAGCTCAAAAAGCAGGTGTATTAAAAAAGAAACCGGAAGAGTATAAAAAAGAAGAAATAATGGAGCTTTTATTGGTGAATGGCATAAGCACAACTGATATTCCTAATGATTATTCAGGAAGAGGGGTTGGAATGGATGTTATAAATCATTCAATAAAGGAAATCGGAGGAAAGTTAAATATAACTTCAGAAGAAGGATTTGGAACTAAAATAGAAATAGAAGTATAAAATTAAAAGCTGTCCTGTATGGACAGCCTTTATATCCTATGTGTATCGGACAGATCAGATAAGCTGCATTTGGACATCTTTTGTTAAGACATCTGTATAGCTGAAAGATACTGTCTGTACTGTATCATCTAATTTGTTTTCAACTTCAACAAGGAAGATGCTTGGATAAGTCTCGCTGATAACACCCTCTGTAATATCAATCTTATGTCTTCCGCGGTTGGCACGGATTTTAACTCTGTTTCCGACATTTTTATCAACCGAAGATTTAACTTTTCTTATATCTGCTTGACTCATGTTTCACCTGTTCCTTTCAAAAAAGACTGGTATGACACCAATCTGTACAAAACGCTACAAGTAAAATTATACCATAAAATAAAGTATAAGTCAATTTAGGTGCTGTTCGTAAATATATGATTGACATGAACAATAAGTTAATTTAACATAATTAAAGAATTTTAAAATACCGCATAAGGAGGTGGAATGTTGAAACATATAATGATAGACCTTGAGATGAACAAAATAAAAAAACAGTACAGAGATGATAAGAAACTGGCAAATGAACTTATTGAGATTGGTGCCGTGAAGATGGATGATGATTTTAATGAAGTTGACAGGTATCAGTCTTATGTTATGCCTGATTATGGAAAAATGGATTCTCATATTATCAAATTGACCGGGATAACGGATGAAAAACTTGAGGGTGCACCGGGATTTAAAGATGCCATGCAGGATTTTGAAAAGTGGATAGGTGGTGGTGCAGTGACATTTTATTCATGGAGCATGGCAGATATAAGGCAGTTTCAGACGGAGTCGGCATTTAAGGAATATCAGTCGGAGACGCTCCGTAAGATGGAGAAAAACTGGATTGATTTCCAAGAAGAGTATAGCAGGCTGCTTGGAATAGACAAAAGGATTAAGCTTAAGCAGGCAGTATCATCGGCTGATTATGATTTTAAAGGGGCACAGCATACTGCACTTGCTGATGCGGTAAATACGGCTGAGATATTAAAGTTGTCAAAGAATCCGCAGGAATTTGAGCGTGTTATGAAACCGATACTTGACTTGTTCAGAAAAGATCAAGGAGGCTCGACACTGATTGATATGTGTCCGGAATTTTTTGCGGAAGCGTTAAAAAAGGATGAAACAAAAAAGAAGGAATAGATAATCAAATATCTATTCCTTCTTTTTATGACTATATATATATGAATTATTAACTTATATAGCAATTTTTGGAGGGCAAAACGCTGTTTTTTCCCTTATTATGGAATTAGGAAAATACTGTAATATAGTGGTGCCCTTTTTACCTGACTGTTACGCGTACGCGGGCTTTTTTACCGTTAAATGCTTTTAATGTGATAGTTGTTCTGCCGCGTCTTTTTGCTTTTACTTTTCCTTTTGAATTTACGGTAGCAACAGATTTTCTTGAAGATGAGAATTTAATCTTTTTACTGTAATAACCTTTTGAAAATCTGACTTTGACCGTAAAGGAATGACCGCGGCGCACAGTTTTTCTCTTGTAAGGACGGCTTGAAATACGCTTTGGTGCCTTGTAAACATTAACTGAGTAAGTGGCAATGTTTCCGTCATTTGATATTGCGGTAATGCGTGCACTTCCTTTTGAAAGTCCTTTTATCTTACCGGTAGTCTTATTTACGGAAACAACTTTGTTGTTGCTGCTCTTGTAGCTTATACTTGAGCTGTCTGTTTTCGTAGAAAGTTTTGCTTTAAGTGTATAAGTTTCTCCTTTTCCGATTTTTACTGATTTTTTTGAGAAGGAAACTTTAGTGTTTGTAGCAGCAATGCCGTTTGAGGTAAATGCTTTTATAGGAATATTGTTTAAAGTTCTGTCATCATATGTGGCACAGTCTATCCATGAATTGTCGTTGTAAAGATAACTCTGTCCCGGTTCGCTGGCATAAGAGTAAAGCACACCACTGTTTAACTCACTTCTTCCCTCTATAGGGATATAAGCCTGATTTTTTGTTGAAGCATCATATTTATATGTAATCGCAACGGCAAATTTACTTCCCGGAGAAAGAGTGCAGCTTGTTGGAAGTTTTATGGTGTGATAACCACTGTAATCTGCCGTACCTGATATGGTGCAGGCGCTTGCTAAAGTACCGGTGTCAGGAGTGGTTCCGGTGAGGTTTTTATAAATTTTAATCGTGTATTTCTGATTGTCGCTTATCGTGTAAAATGAAACGGCATTTAATGTCTCTTCAAATGATGAACTGCTTGTAAAGACATTTGCACCGGTAAAGTCATTTCCAGGAATACTTACTGCATCAGACCAGCCGTTTCCGTCATACTGATATATATTTTCATAGTTTGCTGTAGTTTCAACTGCCATTGTGTAAATATCACTTATTGACGGTTCTTCGTATGAGAGCCAGAAATATCCACCGTCATTGTACTTTGTTCCGTAGCTGTTAGCTATAAGCCACGCACCGTTTGAGGATGGACGACTGCCCTCCTTGAAGTTGTCTTTTGAGTAACTGTCATCCCATCCGATAATGGTTACGCAGTGATTTGCAGCCTGTTTTGCAATATTTCCGGTGTATGTAGTCTGATAATAAGATTTACCGGAATTTGTGTTTGTCTCAAAACCTGATGCATCGTAGTAGAGTGATGCATTTAATGCACCCTGGTTCATTATGGCTTTTTTGATAGTGCTTCTTGTAGTATAGTCAAGACAATCTGCATTCTGGAGATGAACATATGAATCATATCGCAAAGATTCACCGTTTGCTGTCATAGTATTTATCATTTCCTGCTCTTTGTCTGTTGTATCAGCGTTAAAAGGTGCTGCTTCTTCTTTTTCGGCACCTGACCATGCGGCAAGAGTGAATATGGCTGAAAGTGCATTTCCACCTGCATCGTAAGCGTTTAAGGTCTGTCCCTGACCAAATGGGTTGAATACATCTGATGGAAGGTCTGTACCCTTAATAGAGCATCCGTCACCATACATAGGGCTTTGTGTGTTTGTAATAGGATTGTATGAATACCAGGTAAGATGGCTTTCTGAATAGTCAGCAGTTTCAATGGTGTTAAGTCCGTTTAATATAGAGTTTGATTCCATGGCTTTTACGGCGGCAAAAGCCCAGCAGCTTCCTGTAACACCCTGGTCTTTGATAGAGGTTGTCTGTCCGTATTTTCTAAGATCATATGATGATGGGACAGAAGTTGCCTTTTTTCGAGTTGAAGGAAGGGAAGCGGAAGAACCGTCAAAATCAATTTTTTTGCCGTTTTCATCAACATATGAATAACGGAGAAGTCCGTCGTTGTTTTTTGAGACAACTCTTGACATTACAGACATATTGTCTATGCTTTTTTTGGTTGTTGTTTTCGCATCTGTCTGCACGGGAGCGTTTAAGCCTGCTATTGCAACACCTGCTGCGAGTGCACCGCAGAATGCTTTTTTTAAGTAAATGTTTTTCATAGTGTAAATCCTTTCACATAATTTATGTAATAGGTATTTGCGAAAATAATTATATGTTGTGTTATAGATGCACAATCTAATCTCACATTATGATAGTTTCGCAATTACCTAAATTTGCGTAATAAAATATTTATTTGTGAGTAAAACGCCGGTTTTGCTCTTTTTAAAGCATAGAGAAATGCTCGTAAAGTAGTGTGGAACCAGGAGCAAAACGCCGGTTTTGCTCTTTTTTAAGCATGGAGAAATGCTCGTAAAGTAGTGTGGCACCAACAAGAATTGCTAAGCAATTCTTGTGGAGCAAAACGCCGGTTTTGCTCTTTTTTATTTTACAGTAAAATCAGCTTGGATACAATAACCTTGTACACTGCATATATAAGAATAGCAGAAATACCTTAAACAAAGTATAAATATTTTATGAAACTTTTTTAATATGTAAAAAATATATATGACTTTATGCTACAATATCATTATGTCAGAAAAGTTGCATGAATAATATAGAAAGGAATTGGAATAAAAATTGGAAGAAAATAATAGGGAGTTAAGAAAAAAGATATGTGTTCACCTGGCTGTATGCCTGGCATTTATACTTATTGCAATATTTGCAATACCGCCGCTGTTTCGACTGTGTCTGCCGCTGATAGTGGCATGGTTTATAGCAATGATTGCAAATCCGCTTGTAAGATTTCTTGAAAACAAGATAAAGATAATGAGAAAACATGGAACTGTAATAGTTATAGTGCTTGTTCTTGCACTGATATGTGCGGCTATATATGGTATTATTTCGTTTATTGTTGTGCAGACGAGTCTGCTTATAGATGACCTGCCAAGCATATATGAGTCAGTAGTAAACAATATCCAGCAGGCGATGAGCGTCCTTCACGAAAAGATAAATATAATTCCGGCAGATGTGCAGAGTATGTTGGGAAAGAAAAATGTGCAGCTCAACGAGTATATACTAACTGCGTTAAAATCACTTAAGACAAGTCCGGTATCGACAGTCGGAAATGTTGCAAGTTCGCTTATTGACTTCTTTGTATTATTGATACTTACACTTATGATGACATATTTCTTTGTGGCAGACCACGACAAGATAAAAGAAGAAGTTGCAGTTCATATGCCGGAGTCGATAAAAAAAGGCTGGCAGATGGTAAAGGATATTATCGTAAAGGCTATAGGTGGGTACCTTAAAGCCTGCTTTCAGATAATGATAGTAGTATTTGTGATACTGTTTATAATTTTTTTGCTAATGGGACAAAAATATGCGGCACTTATCGCACTTATCACGGCATTTCTGGATTTTCTTCCTTTTTTGGGAACGGGAATAATTTTTACACCGTGGGCAATTTATGAGATAATAACAGGGGATTATAAAGCAGCAGTAATACTTGTGGCAGCATACTTTATCTCTTTGTTTGTGCATCGAATACTTGAACCTAAGCTTATAGGCGACAGTGTGGGTATGAGTCCGTTTTTGACACTTATATCAATGTTTATTTTTTACAGGCTTATAGGTATGCTTGGACTTATAATTGGTATTCCGATAGCAATGGTATTGCAGGCATTTTATGAGGGTGGAGTATTTGACAATACGATTCGCGGCATAAAGATACTTGTAAAAGATATAAATGAATATAGAAAATTTTAGATGAAAATAAGAGGTCACGGAATATCTTGAGATAATCCGTGACCTCTTGGTTTGAAATTAAAAATGATATTTTTTCTGCTGTGCTCTGCTTATCATAAAATCGCGTGTGGCAATAGTCTGGAAAGCACCGTTCATAATGTGGAATAAGACAACACCGATGAAAATACCTATAAGGGAGAATACGCAGTCATCAATATCTCCACGGCCAAGTCCTGTCATATACTGTGCGGCTTCAAGGGCAGCAGGGAAAAGGATGTATATGATTATCCTAAACACAAAATTTAATTTTCTGAGTGCAACCCTGCAAAGATAACCGAAAGGAATACCCAGGCAGACAAGCTGTAATGCATAAAAGACAAATTCATTTATGCTTTTACCTGCTTTGAATGTGTGTTCAATGTAAGTTCCGGTAGCCATAAAAGGTATAAAGTTGTGTGCACCGAATTTGAGGCTGTGATATGGTGGGACAATAGGTGTTATAAAATATTGTTTTGCAATCACAAAAATATATATCAGTGTAAAGAAAATGCACATACGATTGAAAAATTTATGGTAGCCGTCAAATCTTGGTCCTCTGTCAAACAGGTCACGAGCGTGCAATAAAGGAAAGGAATAATCCAGTTTGCAAGTACAAGACATGGGAGCCAGAAATCAAAACATATCCATTCATTTGGTTGAATGACATATATAGCTATGGCAAAGACAAGCGTTGAAACAGTCATACTTGCTGCGTGTAAAAAGTTGTAATCATAATTCAGAGATGACTCTAAGAAAAAATGTGCAAGAAGTACTGATGCAACTCCGGCAAATATAACAGACACATAGTGCATAGGTACAAGGTAGTAGAGACACATTGTAGTGATAAGTGAAAGCAGACTCAGTAAAAGTACAAGACTGCTTATGTTTACGGTTCTTTTGTTCATAATAATCCTCATTTCTGCACACATTTTTTGTACTTATCAGGTTTGTGCCGGGTGTGCACGGACACAAATCCTGCGTGATTTTTCACATTATTTTGAAAGAAGATTTTGGATGCTGTTATAGAACAAAGCATATCTTCTATAGACTATTTATAATAATAAGCTGAAATAAAAATAAGTCAATACGAATTGGAAAGAGTTTACAAATTTTGTGGGCGGGTGCATCAATTGTAACAGTTCAGCCCTTCATTTATTACATTCGTAAACCTGCCAGCGAG
>OCQC01002165.1_pt1 | contig 12670 bp, 9 predicted proteins | sample 1538401 | NCBI WGS metagenome assembly OCQC01 (sample SAMN04571689, study PRJEB22368) | human gut metagenome | biome: human gut; material: stool | host: Homo sapiens | place: Luxembourg | collected 2012-08-03 | reverse complement strand
CGTAGTGCTGGCAGACGGCATAGGCCACGCTTTCGGCCTGCACTTCGCGGGTGCGGCTGTCGGGGCGGTCGGCCTGCTCTATGGCCGGGGCTTCCGGGTCGATGGCGTGGAGCTTGGAATGGGCGATCTCGTGGATAGCCGTCTTTAGGGTCTGTAATTCGCTCATGCCCTCCTGAATGGCGATCCGCTTTTCCGTCAGGTGGTAGTAGCCGTGGGAACCGCCCGGAATGTCCTCAAAACCAATGGGAACCGGGGAGGTCTGTTCCAGTGCCTTGAAAAATTCCCCGTAGCGTTCCACGCTGCCGGTCAGTTCTTCCACGCCGATAGAGGGCAGCGGTTCCCCCTCGGTCTGGCTCACATCAAAGACGGAAACGATCTTAAAGGCCGGAACCTGTATTTCCTGTACTTCGGTAACAGGCTTTCCGTCCTTTCCCATCACCGGCCTGCCCTGTGCGTCCAGCTTTTGCACTTCCTTTTTCGCCTTGAACGGGGCCGGGGCCAGTATCTTGATGGCCTTTTCGCCTTTCTTCACATTGCGGTGAAAATCGTCCCGCCACTTGTTGTAGCCCGCCACAAGCTGTCCGCCCTGCATGGCGATCAGGAGGGTGTTGTTGAAGCTGTAACTGTGGAACTTGGACATGGTGGTGAGATAGGCTTTGTAGCGTTCACTCTCGAAAAGCTCCTGTATGCCGGTTTCCAGCCGGTCGGTGATCTCTTTCATGCGCTCGGCGCTATTCTGGCCGTTTAAGAGAATGGGGGTGACAGGCTGTGGGACCTTTGCGGGGGCTGCCGCCTCCGGCTGCACCTTGCTTTCCTCCCGCAGAATTTCCGGCGCAGGATAGGCCATCACCCGGTATTCCTCCGGCACTGGCTGGCCCTCATGGACGCGCTGCCATTCGTCGCCGCTTTTTACCAGATAGCCATAATCGGTAAAAACACCTTGCTCTGTGTTGGCAATATGCAGGCCAAAACGGGGCAGGAGAATCCCTGCTTTCCATTCCTCCGGCATATCCACCATGCCGGAATGGTTTAGATAGTAGTCGCCCAACTGTCCTGTGCCGGTGACATCCGGCAAATGCACATAAAAGTCCACATTTTCGGGATAGTCGATAATCTGGCCGATATTGTGAAAATCACTCTGCGGACTTGTCAGGGCGGCGTTCAGCTCCATAAGTTCGGCGGCGTTCAGCTTTTCCAATCTTGCAGCAAGGAAGTTTAATTCATCCATGCCTGCGGACAGCACCATATCACGGGGTAGCTTAATAGGTCGTGCCTGTGGGCTTCGATAGTCGTACAAGAAAAAGTCCTGCGGATTATCGGCACTGATCCCGATTTCCCGCAGGGCTGCTTGCAGTTTTTCGGTTGTGGTCGGCAGAGAAAACCATAGGCCCTCTTTGCCTTGCTCATAACGCTGTCGGTTATGAAGCAGTACGGAAAACACTTCGCTCATTGAATCGCTCCTTTCACATAATATAAGGGTTTGGGGCTTCCCCAAAGAGAAAATCCCCGGCCCGGCAGGTGCGCCGGGTCAGGGATTTTGCCGGGAGTGTGGCTACACTCCCTATGCTTGCTGTTTTTAGTTTTTGCTCCTCTGTTCCACGCGGTAGTTCACATACTTGCCGCCGGTATCGGCCAAAAGCACCGTCCCGTCATAGGTTTTGCCGGTTTTCATGGAGCGCAGGCCCTTTACCTTTGCCTTTCCGTCTTTAAGGAGCGCGGCGGCGATTTTCAGGGTGAACGCCTTGCCCCGTTCCTCAAAAAATCGGTCATTTTTCCACATGACAAACTGGCAGCTTCGGTTTCCGCAGTAGTAGTTCTTTTTGCCCTCGTAGACGCTTTCCCCGCAGCGCGGACATTTGCCGATAACCACACGCTCGGCTTGAAACAACTTCTGCGCGTCCTCGCTGATCTGGGAGTAGCCCACGATCAGGCCCCTTGTCATTTCTGCAATGCCAGCCATGAAGCCCTCCGGGTCGGCCTGCCCCTTGGCAATGGCCGTCAGCTCCGTTTCCCACTGTGCCGTAAGCTGGGGAGAGGTCAGCGCCTCCGGCAGCACGCAGGCAAGGTTATGGCCGTCCTTGGTGGGAAGTAGCTGTTTGCCCCTGCGCTCCACAAAGCCCATCTGCACCAGCTTTTCTAAGATGGAGGCGCGGGTGGCCGGGGTTCCCAACCCCTGCCGCTCGGCGTCCTCCGGCAGATCGTCCGCACCGGCGCGCTCCATAGCGGAAAGCAGGGTATCTTCCGTGTAGGATTTTGGCGGTGTTGTGAAATGTTCGGTGACGGCGGCAGTTACCTTGTCAAAGGTCTGGCCCTCGGTAATTTGGGGAAGTTCCCGCGCAGGCTCCGGGGCGGTGTCGTCGGCGTCTGTTTTGAACGACGCCTTAAAGCGGCGGTCAAGCTCTTTCCAGCCGGGGGTCAGGATGGTCTTTCCCTTGGCGGTAAAGGTGTTCCCGGCACAGGTGAATGTAGCGGTGACAGCTTCGTACACATGGGGCGCGGCCACGGCGCACAGCAGCTTGCAGCACACAAGGGACAGCAGTTTCTTTTCGCCCTCGGTCAGCCCGTCAAAGCCTTTCTGCACAAATTCCATTGTCGGGACAATGGCGTGGTGGTCGCTCACCTTTTTGCTGTTCAGCACCCGGCCAAACTGCGGGGACAAGTCAAGCCCCGCCGCAAAGGGAAGCAGCGGCCACAGGCCGGACACAAGGCTTTCCGCCGTTGGCAGCATATCATCGGTCAAATACTGGCTGTCGGTGCGGGGATAGGTCAGCAGCTTCTTTTCATAGAGCTGCTGGGCATAGTCAAGGGTCTGCTTGGCGGTAAATCCAAACAGGCGGTTTGCTTCCCGCTGCAAGGTGGTGAGGTCATAGAGGCGGGGCGGCTGCTCCGTCTTTTTCTCCCGTGTCACCGACACACAAACGGCCTGCGCCGTTTCACAGGCGGCTTTCAGGACCTTGGCGTCGTCTGCGTTTCCCATGCGTTCACTGGCCGCCTCCATGCCGCCCGCCGCGATCTGGACGATGTGGTATTTCTCTTTCTGAAAGCTGCTGATCTTGGTCTCCCGGTCAACCAGTATTTTCAGGGTAGGCGTCTGGACACGGCCCACGGTCAGGGTCTTGTGGTAGAGGATGGAGAAAAGTCTTGTCGCGTTGATCCCCACCAGCCAATCCGCCTGCGCCCGGCAAAGGGCCGACTGATACAGGTTATCGTAGTCAGCCCCCGGTTTCAGATGGGCAAAGCCGTCTTGAATGGCTGCGTCCTCCATGCTGGAAATCCAAAGGCGCTGAAACGGTTTCTTGCAGCCCGCCATCTGGTAGACGAAACGGAAAATCAATTCCCCCTCGCGTCCGGCGTCGGTGGCGCACACAAGGCCGGTAACATCGGGGCGCTCCATCAAAGAACGCAGGGTGTCAAACTGCTTTTTCTTATCGTCAGGGATAATGTACTGCCATTCCTGCGGCAGAATCGGCAGGTCGTCATAGCGCCATTTTTTGAAACGCTCGTCATAAGTCCCGGCATCGGCAAGGGAAACAAGGTGGCCGATACACCAGCTCACCAGATAGCCGTTCCCCTCCATGTAGCCGTCCTGTTTCTTATCCGCGCCGATCACGCCCGCAATACTACGGGCGACGCTTGGTTTCTCTGCAATTACTAACTGATAGCTCATACTTCGTCCTCCTTATTTCCATCTTCACTTGTCATATCCTCGTCCGGCTCCGGGGCTTCGTCCTCGTCATCCTCGTCCTCGCCAAAGTCATACTCGGCCAGATCGTCATTTCCTGTGGTGTCAGCTTTTTCCTTTTTGAATTTCAGGAAGTAGAGGGCTGCGCCGCCGCCCAGCAGCACTATCACAAAGAACACCACAAGGCCGCCCATGCCGCTTGGCTTTTCCTCCTGCGGCTTTTCTTCCTCCGGCTGGGGCGCTGGCTCCGGCCCGTTGCAGGCGGTCAAGTTGTTTTTACAGACCGGGCAGGCCGTATTGACGGCCCCGGCTTGACATTTGGCCGTACAGTTGCAGACCTCCGGCTCTTTTTTCCCGTCCTCCAACAAGGCTTGCAGGTCGGCGTCGTCCACTTGGTTGAGGAAATGCACTGCCGTTTCCTTGTCCTCGTTGGCCCGGTCGATCAGGATGTAAAAATAATTCCCGGCCTTGGTGGTAACGGTGATAAGCTGCTTATCCCCGAAAAAATCATCCACCAGCGTAGCGTTGCCCTGCGGGGTGACAGGTACGCCCTCCGGCTCCATGCCGCCGGTGGTGGGTTCTTCGGTTTCCTCCGGCACCTCTGCGGGGGCCTCGGTGGTTTCCGGCAGCGGCACAGGGTCAGGGTCAGCGCCCCCGGCGTAGGCGGTAACGGTCGTGGTCGCCATGCAGAGCGCAGCGGCCACAGCCAGCGTCAAAGTGCGGAACAGTTTAGATTTCTTCATGGGCGCTGTCCTCCTGTTCAAATTCCGGGATCGGGACCGGGGCCGCCTGCAACGCGCCGCCGCGCACAAAGGCGGCGAACTCCTGCGGGGTCATGTTGAGGCCGCGCACAAGCTGGACGATCTGCAAGTTTTCCTGTTCGGTCTTGGCCGCTTCCAGCTCCCGAAGCTGCTTTTGCAGCTCCGCGATCTTGCCCTTGGTTTTCTCAATATCCTTTTCAATGCGCTCCAATTTGTTCATTGCCATAGTCAAAAACTCCTTTCTGGCGTTTAAGGCAAACGCCCGTAACAATAAAAATGCTGCTGCCAGTAGCTTGAATTGAGGTTTGTGTAGGAAATGGGGTCGCCGCAGTGCAGCATGACCGAATTTCCCACATACAGCCCCACATGGGACATTCCGGCAGTGTCATAAGTGCCGACGAAAAATACAAGGTCGCCGGGCTTGGCCTGCTCCGGGGAAACGGGGGTGCAGATGTTGTAAAGCCCCTGCGCCGTCTGGCGTCCCACATTCCATCCTGAATGATTGATAACCCAGCTAATGAAGCCGGAACAATCAAAGCTGGTGCTTGGGGAGCTGCCGCCCCACACATAGGGATAGCCCACATACTTTTCCGCCTCGGCAATCATGGCGGCAAAGGCTTCGTCCTTTAGCGCCTCCGGGGGGATTTCATAGTAGGTCGGCTCTTTCGGGGTGGAGGCGTGGGGATAGCTGCCGTTGGGGAACAGGTCTGGCCGGTTGCCCAAAGTATGCATATAGGCAGCATAAAAGCCCATCTGTTCCTCGGTGAGAATGTAGATGGGCAGGTGGGACAGGTCAAAGTTTTCCAGATTCACATTACAGATATAGTAGGTGTAGGGGACTTCCACGGTGTAGGTGTTTCCCTCGCTGTCCGTCCTCGTTTCGGTGCGGTAGCGGGTTTCCGTTTCGATGGTCTGGGTCAGGATGTACTGCTTTTCAAAGAGCATGGCAAGGTCGCCCTGTACCTCCCCTAAAGTGAACACGCCGTTATGCAGCGCGGAGAGGATGGAGGTCAGCACATAGGGGTCATGCTTGATCTCGTCCAGATCGAAACGGTATTCGTCATAGCCGGGGTGCAGGCTTTCGTAGTTGTCAAGTTCGTGCTGCAAGTCTGCTTCCAGCGCGGCATAGGCGGCTTCGGCTCCCAGCATATCGCTGTCCTCGGAGAGATAAGAGGTGGCGGCAAGGCCCGTCCCGGTGCTGCCAAACATGGCGGTGCAGGATTGCAGGCCGCCCATCACCAGCAGGAGCATGAGGCCCACGCCGCCGACGAGCAGCGCCCCTTTCCAGTGCCGGGCGGCAAAGGACGCGGCCTGTCTGCTTTTCTCTGCGGCTTTCTTGGCTGCGGCAGCCGTGGTCTTGGCTGTGCTTGCGGCCCCCTGTGCGGTCTGGCCCGCCGCCCTTGCTGCCTTGGCATATTCCCGCTTGATGTGCTGTTTCTGCCAGAAACGGGAAACGGGGTTCTTGGCCGCCTGCGCCAGTTCCGGGTTGTCCCGCAGGGATTTTTGATACGCAAACTCGGCGTTGGCGGCGATGGACTTTCGCTCGGCGTTGGCGGCGGCCCGGTAGGGTTTGAGCTTATGGCGGTGGACGCCGCTGCGGATCATGCGGCCCGCCTGCCGTTCCGCCAGTTCCTCCCCCTTATGGCCGCCCTCCACGCCCACATTTTCGTGTTCTACCTCATGGATTTTTCCGTGGAGGTAAAGCCCGGCTTCCTGTATGGGGCGGCTGGCCGGGTTTGGTTTGAGCTGGGGAGGGGATTTCTCCACCTTGTCAAAATACAGCCTGCTTTTGGCCTTGCCCTTGGCCTCGTCATAAACGGTTTCCTTGGTGACGACGCGCTTTTTGGGCAGGGCTTCTTTGGCCGCTTCCAGCTTATCCGCCCGCTTTTCCGCTTTTTTGATATACGGGGCAAGCTCCGGGGAAGCCCGTTCCTCGGCGGTAAACTGCAACCGGGAAACAGGGCTGGTGGCCTGCGCCACGGTTTCCCCGGCGTCCTTGGCCGCTTTCTTTGCCCTGTGGCGGTCGTGCAGTTCGTCCGCCCGTTCCAGTATTTTTTCCGCCGCGCCCTCCGGCTGGGCGGTGTATTCCTGCTCGGCCTCCCGGCTGGACACATTGACGCTTTCGCCGGTGGTCTGGTTATCCAGCGTCAGGCCGTCGCGGGTCATGTGCTGCGTCACCTTATCGCGGGGTTTTAAGGGTTCCATATCCGATCACCTCCTTGCTGTCTGTTCCGGCAGCGCCCGGTTTCAATCTCTGCAATATAGCGTAGGATGGGGTACACCTGCGGGGGAACAACTGCGTTTCCCAAAGTCTTTAACCGCTTTGCCACATTCGCCGGCGGGTCGCTGATTAAGTACGGGATTTGCGCCGGTTCTTTGGCCCACATGGAATGTCCGTCCATCTCCGGGGGAATCCCATCAGCCATTCCACCCAGTCGGGATTCAGTTTCACATCCCCCGGCGGGCTGCCCAGCAGTTTGTAAACCGCCCATGACAGCCGCGCCGTCCATACGGTTCCGCTGGGGTTGTATTTTCGGAAGCTCCCGGTCGGGGTCATCCGCACATCGACAGTTTTCCCCACATCCCCCGTGTCGCTGGCAAGGGGCGTGGGAAGCAGCATGGCCGATGATGAAAGTTCTTTTGCGCTCATGCCATGCGCCGACGGCGACAGCAGGAAGTACGAAAACCCTAACGGCGTAGCCTGCCTGCTCCAAGTCAAAAACCGTCTTGTCGAGCCCCAGATGGATGAAGCCAGCAACATTTTCTCCAAGCACCCAAGAGGGGTGCAGTTCTCGGATAACGCGGAGCATTTCGGGCCATAAATACCGTTCGTCCTCAAATCCTCTTTGTTTCCCGGCGCTGGAAAAGGGCTGGCAGGGGAATCCCTCGGAAATAAGCGTGGTGGTTTCTCGTCCTGTTTTTTCAAAAAATGCCTCCTTTGTCACTGTGGTAATGTCCTTAAATTTTGGTACCTGCGGCCAGTGCTTTTTCAAAACTTCCATCGGGAAATCCGCCCATTCGCACTGGCATACGGTGGTAAACCCTGCGGCTTCCGCCGCAAGGTCGATCCCGCCGATCCCGGAAAACAGGCTGAAATGTGTTAAGGCGCTCATACCGTCGCCCCCTCGCCTAACCGGGTCGTCATGATCTGGTAGAGCTGGGTGTTTTTCGGGATGGGGTTCTTAAAGGGCAGGATCACATTTTCGTAAATGAGAAGCCCCTCGCCGGGTTCGGAATTGTCCACATACCGTAATTGCTGGGGCGAAATGTTCAGCCGTTCCGCAAGGATTTTCCGGTCGCCGCTGGCCTGATTGAGCAGGCAGATAAAGTCGCTGTTTTCCAAAATATTTTCAATTTCCGGGGAGGAAAGCAGGTCTTTCACATTCTGCGTCGCACCTGTGGGAATCCCGCCCCACTTACGAAATCGCTTCCAAATCTCACAGGAAAAGGCCGCCGTCTGTTCCTCACGCAAAAGCAGGTGGAACTCATCACAGAAATACCATGTCGCCTTGCCCTTGCTGCGGTTTTGGGTGACGCGACCCCAAATCTGGTCTTGGACAATGAGCATACCGATTTTCTTTAGCTGCTTGCCCAGCTCCTTGATGTCAAAGGCCACAATGCGGTTCTGGATGTCGATGTTGGTTCTGTGGTTGAACACATTTAAGCTGCCGGACACATACAGGTCAAGGGCCTGCGCCACCCGGTCGGCCTCCGGGATATGCTGGTCTAACAGGGCTTTGTGCAGGTCTGCAAGGATGGGCATATTTTCCGGCTTGGGGTCTGCCAGATAAGGCCGGTAGATCACCTGTACTGCCCGGTCGATCACCGTTTTTTCAATGGCTTCCAGCCCGTTCTTGCCGCCCATGACAAGCTCACAGAACGACAGCACAAAGTCGGATTTCAAGGCCAGCGGGTTTTCATCCTCGGAGTAGTTCAGGTTGATGTCCAGCGGGTTCACATAGTTTTTGCTGGTAGGCGACAGCTTCACCACCTGCCCATGCAGCCGCTTCACAAGGGGGTAATACTCGGCCTCTGGATCACAGATATACACATCATCCGGGGTGCAGAGGAATACGCTCACAATCTCGGATTTACAGCTCATACTTTTGCCGCTTCCCGGTGTCCCCAGCTTTAGCCCGTTGGGACACCTCGCCCGTTTGCGGTCGAGCATAATCATGTTGCCGGTCTTGGCGTTGATCCCGTAATACATGGCATCGCCGCCCTGAAAAAGCTCCTGTGTCACAAAGGGGACGAACACGGCCACGCTGGAAGTCGTCAGGGAGCGTTCAATCTGGATGTGGCTGGCCCCCAGCGGCAGGCTGCTCATAAGCCCCTGTTCCTGCTGGTAGTCCAGCCGCACAAGGGAACAGTTGTACTTCTGGGCGATCCCGGCAGCCCAGAACACATCGTTTTCCAGCTTTTGCCGGGTGTCTGCGGTGTTCAGCACCAAAAAGGTAAGCTGGAACATCCGTTCATTCCGGCTCTGCAAGGTCTTTAGCAGCTCCTTGGCGTCCTGCCCGTAGGTGGCAAGGTCGCTGGGAAGAATGTCCATATCGTAGCCACTTCTTACCGCCCGTTTCTGTTCCTGAATCTTCATAGCGTCAAGGTCGGTGATCTTGCGCTTGACCGTCTTAATGGCATCGCTCTGGTCGATGGCCTGCACATGGAGGTTCACCACAATGCCGTTTTCCGTGTTGAGGAAGTCGGCCAGCATTTCATCCGACAGCTCCGGGGAGAGGATTTGCAGAAAGCTCACCGCCCCGTATTTGCCGCCCAGCCCGAACATCCGGGCATTGCCGAAGCGGAACGAGGACGGGGCGATAAAGTCCTTGGTGGAAAGCCCCGACGGGGCAAGCCACTTCCAGTCAAAGGAGAACGGTTCCCCGTCCGGGTGGAAAATGCTGTGCATGACTTCCAGCCGTTCCTTGGCGTCCAGTCCCCACGCGGAGGCCCCCATGCTCTTGAAATAGCCCAAAAGGTCGGTTTCGATCCGGCGCAGTCTGGCGCGGGCCATTTTCAGGCTGTCTGCCTCGATGGTATAGGTCATAAATTTCCGCTTCATCAGGCCGTTGTTCCCGTTCACAAGCTGGTCTTGCAAAACGCCGGAATACTCGCTGCGGATGTCGTCAAAGTCGTCCCCCTGCGCCCGGATTTCAAAGCTCTTGGCGTACTGCTTGGGGTCGATCTTGCGGTTGATAAAGGAAAACTGCACATGAATGGAGGCGTCCAGATAGTTGTAGAGGTCGCACAGGTTTTCAAAGATGGCGGTCTTGGTGTCCGCCTGCGCCAGTTGGTAGCTGATGTCCGTAAACTCAATGCACTTGGAAAAGGTGCGGGGCGTTACCCGGCACACGCCGTCCTGATACATGGCCTCATAGGGAATACTGGCCTGCGCCGAATGGGGCTTGCCGTCGCCCTTATACTTTCGGATGACGGCCTGAATCTCTTTCTTTTCGGCGCGGGTGAGCTTGACCGGCGCTTTTGCGCTCGTTTCGTTCTTTTGCTTTTTGGACAATGGCGTTGACCTCCTTTTCCATTTGGGATTGCCGCACAAGGGCGGTATAAGCGTTGTTGGTCTGGTAGGGCCGTTCCTTGGGCTGGATGAAGCAGCACTCGACGATCTGGCGCACCACCACTTCAAGGGGCTGGCCGTGTTTTTCGTAAAGCGCCAGCAGAAAGCCCGGCAGCATGGCGAACACCATAATGAGCGCCGCCGCGCTGGTCGGGACGCGGCCCCGGATCAAAAAGAAAAGCGGGACGCCTACAAGCAGCGCACCGCCAAAACAAATGAGCTGGCGTTTCGTCAGCCCGAATACTACCTTGGATTTGACCTTGGTTAAATCTTTGGGGACAGTTACATAAGCCATAAAAAGTCACCTCGTTTCTGGTACGGACAGGGAAAAATCGCTGTCCACTTCGTTGCCCCACGCATCCCAGCCGGGGATTTTCTGTCTGGCAAACAGTTCTGCGCGGGGCAGGTCGCCCGCAAGCTCTATGATTTTCTCGCGGGTAATGTCTGGTTTCTTGCTGTGTTCCTCCACCGGGGAAATGATAAACTGATGGACGCTTTTGGAGTAACGCTTGGGATGGCCCCGCTTGGCAAGCAGACAGATTTCCGCGTTTCCTCTCGTCCAATAGCCCAGCCCGTAAAACCATGTGGGGCTTTTGCGGTTCAATTTCAGCCAGACAAAGGCCACGGTCTTAAAGGTGAAGCCCCACGCCTTAATCAGACGCAGCGCCTCCGGGAGCTGTGGGAAAGTTGCCCACAAAAACAAGAGGCAGTCTTTTTCCGCCAGCGTTTCCACCGGCAGGGCGCACAGCTCGTCAATGCTCATGGTGGGATAGTGCTTTTCTGCTGCACCCTGTACTGCTTTCTGTTCATATCGCCACGGCGGGTCGGCGTAAAGGATGTTGTAGGTTTTCTTTTGTGTTTCTTTGATGGTTGGTATTCCTCCTGTCTGTCAATGTGCGGTAAAAACGGCTTTCGATATGCTGCCGGTCTTGAACAGACAGAAGCAAAGCAAAACGGTATAGCCCATACAGCCCCAGATTGCGCCGGATATGTCGTCGGCGGTTCCGATCTGCTGGATCAGCACCGCATAAATCCCGACAACCACCATGATTAAAAAGGCTTGGAAGCCCAGCGCAAGCAGGGATTTCAAGTAGTTCTGGCCCATGCCGCGCCACTCTGCATTGCCCAGCGTGGCAAGGGGGATCGGCCCCAATGCGGTCACGGCGTAAATTTCAATCATTCTTCCATAGGTCACAAGGAAAATGCAGATGGAAAGAATGTTCATCGTCAGCCCCACAACAAGGGTCTGGAACCACAGGCCCAGCAGCGGCCCAATGTCCATTGCTTCAAGGCGGCTTTCCAGATCAGGGATCAGCGCGTCAAAATCAATGCTGGTATCCCCGATAATCACCCCGGCGCTCTGGTTGACGACTTGCTGGGTGGCGTCAAATACGCCCATGACGATATTCCATGTGTTCGTCACAATGAGGATGGCAAAGGCGCTTTTGAAAATCCAGCGGAAGAACATGGAGCTGTCGAAGTCGTGCATATTGTTCTTTTCCACGATCATGTCGATCAGCTCATAGCACATCACAAGGGCGAGAATGGCCGCCGCAATGGGGACGATCACCGTTTCGGACAGGTTTTGCAGCATGGAAAAAATGCCGCCGTTCCAGTCCTGCGGGGTACTGCCCACATCCGACGCGATTTCCCCGACTTTGGTATTGACTGTGTTAAACAGGCCGGACAGGTTGCCCATGATACCGTCGATCAGGATTCCTTTGATCCATTCCCCGATTAAATCACCGATCATGTGGGGACACCTCCTTTCCCGCGCCCTCCCCGATCAGAGAGGGCGCGGAGGGTTTTCTAACACACATGGGGTTATCCCAGCAGCCCGGACAGCAGCGGAACAAGGGTCATGCCGATCAGGGCAACGCCACCACCGGCGACAAGCTGTTTCATACCCAAATAGGTGTAGGAAACCGGCTCGATGGCGGGCGGCGGCGTGTCAAGAAATATCTATGGAGTTTTTTAAGAACCGCCCCGGCGGGGCAGGTCAGGCTGTGACCTGCTCCACTTCCGGGATGGGTTTGAGATTAAAATGAATTTCGATAGAAATGTGTCTTGTTTTATCGCTGTCTATGCTCTCATGGACAACGATTTCTTTAATCAGGCGATTAAGGGTAGCTGCGTCCAGTTCCGTGATGTCGGCGTATTCCTGAATGGCTTCTACCCACTGGCGGGCGTCATACGCAAGCCGGATTTCATCGGCCAGCTTCTTCCGGCCTTCCTCAACCCTCGCCTTCAACTCGGCCTGTTCCTTCTGCGTCTTTTCCATCAGCAGATTGAAGTTTGCTTCGCTGATACGTCCGGCAACCATATCCTCATACAGCCGCAGAACCATCTTTTCCAGAACGTCAATCCGTTCCTCGTCTTTGGCAAGGGAGCGTTCCAACGCTTCCCGCTGGCCTTTCTGCTCGGCTTCGCAGGTGTCGGACAGCTTCCCGGCAACGGCTTCCCCGTCCATCAGGGCGGCTCTGGCGCACTCCCGGATTTTGTTCAGGACAAGCCGGTACAGGGTGTCGTACTCAACCCGGTGCTGGGTACAGTGCTGCTTGCCGTAGGCGTTGTAGGTCTTACAGGAATAAATCTGCTTTGGGTGCTTGTCGTTGGTGTAGCGGATTGTCAGTGACTTCCCACACTCGCCGCATT
>OCQC01002159.1_pt1 | contig 12697 bp, 9 predicted proteins | sample 1538401 | NCBI WGS metagenome assembly OCQC01 (sample SAMN04571689, study PRJEB22368) | human gut metagenome | biome: human gut; material: stool | host: Homo sapiens | place: Luxembourg | collected 2012-08-03 | reverse complement strand
TTACACTTTAGTATTAATATTAAATTATTTAATTATGAACAAAAAGTTTTCTACGCTTTTGTGCGCTAGCTTGCTTTTTTCTTCAGCATTTACAGCTCAGGCAGAGGATTTGAGCGGTGCTCTTAAGGGCGGTGATGCTACCGAAATGAGTGAGTTGGGTTCTACAACGCCGAAGGGAGTTTATCAATTAAGAACTTCTGATGGTAAAATTCTTACTGTAAATGATAAGGGTGAGTACAAATTGGTCACTTCTGCGAATTTGTCAGACGTGAAGTCTTCTTTGTGGTGTGTTCAGATCACTGAGGCACAAGACAGAGGACAACAACCTATCTATGACTTTGTGAACAAGGGACAGAGTGCAATGTTGGCGATTAATGTGCCCGATGGCATGAAAGTTGGTGAAACGACTGGTGCTCTTTCTGTTGGTGAATCTTATGGTGGATGGGCCTTCTCTTCTGTTTATAAGGAAAGCTTAGAAAGGAATCAAACATTATATACTTATCAAGAGGCAGATAATGTGTTGATTTTATTAGCGGAGGGCGATGGTATTAAGGCTAAGAAAATCAAAGCAAATGAGGCTGAGAATTATCAAGACGCATTGAAGTTCACGTTGTTCAACGCAGGTACATATGTGTTGAGTGCCGCTGAGATTAATGCTTATTTGAAAGAAAATAAGAATGTCTTGAAATTTAATCCGGACGCTAACGCAGATGTAAACCCGTTCTCTACAACAGCTTTTGTTGCTAAAGGTATTAACAGCGATACTGATCATAACTTCGTGTATGTAACGGATAAAGCAAAAGAAAATTCTTATTTGAAGGTAGATACTGCCGCTAATGGTGTAGGTACTCAATTCTTGAAGTTTGGTTGGACTGATGTCAAAGCTAAGGGTTCTGAGGATGCTTTAACGTCAGGTGAAATCGCTAACCAACACAAGTTCTTGTTTACTTACAGACCTTCTGGCGATAGCTTGTTCATTCAGGTTCAAGAGGCTCGTTATTTGCCGGAGAAGAGAACAGAGAATGACTATTGGAAGGATATGACTCCAATTAAGTACGGTACTGTATATCATGCGGTTACTTGCGAAGGAACAGATTCAGCTGATTCTTTGTTCGTTAAGTTGCAGAACTTTACTGTTGCGGATCGTATTGCTACAATTGGCAAAAAACCGATTAATACACACATTAGTTTTGGTGTAGACGGCTGTTTCACTAGCACGGACAAGACATCTGTAAACGATGGTGTTTATGTTATCAAGAACGCTAAGGGTGAAGTATTGGCTGCTCCTATCCATCTGAACGACAACGTTGCTGGCGAGGCTAATAATGATGTTCAATGGGTTAAATTGGATGCTCAAGATCCGAAGCATATGCCTGCTTATCAATGGGTTGTGTTGAAAACAATGCATTCTGATAAGGCTATCGAAACTTCTCCTGTTGTAATTACGAACCGTGAGTTCCCGCAATTTACAGCGACTGTTCAATTTACGAAGAATGAGAAAGGAGAGTTAGTTGGTAATGCATCTATAGATAATAAAGTCCTTTCTGCTGTTACATTTGACGCATTGGAAGAAAGTTTGATTAAGGATGCTAAGTTGGGTTATAAGTATATTTCAGATGCTGAGTTATCTGTAAACAAGTATAAATTTAACTACTTGAATCCGTTTACTCCGGATTATTGGATCGCAAACGGTGATGGCAAAGACTCTTTGCTTTATGTGAAGAAAGAGGCTAGCCGCTATGAGTTGGTTAAGGGTTCTACTGCTGCTTATGGTTATAAGGTTACTGATGAGGCTAAAAAATGGATCAAGGGCTTGGCTCAATTGGAGAGAACTAACTATGTAGTTAAGTTGGCTAACACCGATAAATATTTGCGTGAGGAGTCTGTTTATGGCCAGAAGTATGCTATGGGTGCTATCGCTACACCGGATACATTCTTCTTTAAGGAGAATAACCATGATGGAGCTAAGCATTTCTATGCTATTCTTAAATCTCATTATGTCGCTAATGAGGCTGGCTTTGACTATAAGTATGCTGCAAACATTGAAAATGTGGCTACTACTCATAAAGTAGGTATCGCAGATGATGGTAAAGAGGCAGGTTTGAAGGTTGAGCTTTTGAATGAGAAGAGAACTTCTTCTTTCTCAGTAGAACCAGACAATACTCCGTTGTATCGTCGTTTCAACAATGAATTGTTAGGTGAGAACGTAAATGATGCTTCTGATAGCTTGTATTTTGTTGAGTCTATCCGTAAAGAGTACTTAATGGATGAGAACAACACGAACTTGCAACATTCTACAGTAGACTACGCTGGTATCTGGAATAAAGATAAGGCTAATGGTAAATTGGCATTCCGTGTTGATACTGCATGGTTGAAACGTGGCGCAGGCGAGATCAAACCTCAATACCTGATTTCTGCATTCCAAGATGTAATCGCAGGTGAGAAGATCATTCCTTGTACAGAGGATGGCAAGCACATCAAACCCGATGGAACTCCGACAGATAATCCTTACGAATGTGTACACGCTGTTCATATTAAGACTCCGGCATTCGTTTATGGTAAGTATCTAGTTAACTTCTCTGATTCTGCCGCTACTTGTGAAGCTGACGTAAATCCGTTTATCTTCAATACGAAGGCTGTTTCTAACAGTAGCTATACTCGTGTAGGTTTTGTTCCTGCTGTTCAATATGGTGATACATTGTTAGTCTTGACTGGCAAGTATGCAAGCATGACGAAAGAGCAATTGAAGAACGAGGGTATCGAATCTATGATCGCTACTTATAAGAAAGAATATCCTTCATTTATCAATTACTTGAATGGTGATAACCATAAGAATGTAACTTGGTCATTCCGTTATGTAAATCCTGAGGCTGCTGCTGTAGCTTATGAGGATGGCAAGGAAGGCGAGAACAACGCATTCTTGATCGAGTCTAATGTATATGCTGCTGGTGAGAAATATCAGACAGTAAAAGGCAACAAGGATGAGGCTATCGCCCCTGAAAAGGCTGCCGCTTGGTTGAAGATGCACAATGGTTGCTTGGTATTGACAGATGTGAATGCTACATTCGACAACGCTAAGACTGGTGGTGACGGTGCATTGGTATTCAACGCATTCCAGAAGACTGAAAAAGAAGATATGGTAACTTCTAATGACGAAATCGCTACTGAAGGCGTATCCGTAGTAGCAGGTAACGGTACTGTAACTGTTCAAGGCGCTGCTGGTAAGTCTGTAGTTATCACTAACATCTTAGGTAAGGTTGTTGCTGAGACAGTTCTTACTTCAGACAACGCAACTATCGCTGTACCTGCTGGTATCGTAGCTGTAGCTGTTGATGGTGAAGAGGCTGTTAAGACAATCGTTAAATAAGTAGAAAACTGATCGAATTTCCGTAAGGAAAGACACAGTTCATAAGATAGAGCTCCGTCGATGTACTTCGGCGGGGCTTTTGTGCGTTCCCCTACGAGTGTTTCATATTTAAATACAAAAACAAGGTATCTTAGTTTCATTGAGCAAGTATCCTAAGTTCATTGGCGAAGTATCTTAGGCGTATGGGGCGATGAAACTAAGATACTTTTCTCATGAGCACCTTGTGTGAGTATCGGTGTCGTCATATGCGACTACCGGCGTGGATTGTAAGGACTACTCGTGCAGGTTCTAGGCTCTACTGCCCTGTTATTCTTTCTTTTTGATAGATAAATGTCTATATGTGTGACATCCCTTTTCGGTGGAGAGCGTAAAATAGCAGAGGCTGGATGACTGTAAACGGCATTTTTCATTGAAAAAGCCCCCTTTTTGTACGTGATAAGTGGTGAAAGCCTATGCGATAGGTCGCGTTGGGCAACGCCGGTAGTGCCGATGGGCATCGTGAATAGTCAAGAATAGGGTTGTTGATACTTGTGGATGGGCATCATAACCTTGTTACGACCCAGTTCTAACCCCATAAACCCCCTCAAGCAACCCACTAAATATGAATTACAATGAATGAATTCCGCTAGAATGAAAGGCCGTTTTTCGATAAGACGCTGTCATGTAAATGATTGCTGAAATTTTTTCTCGTATTTGAGAATGAACTGTCCATCAGCCCGGAAAAATCGATTCTCCGGGACTTGATATTACAAATTGTCAAAATGGTAAACGTGGTTTAGCTATGGTTTCTCGTTAGTCATATTTATGGGATTCTTGATATGGTATATTGTTTATTCTGCTTATATTTGCGATATCATGGAAGAAAGGAAATGGTTTGAGGAGCTACCGGACTTATGTCCACCTTCGGATGCTATGGCGTGTAGTGGGGTGTTTTATAGAATTGCGGAAGGAAATCCTGTGAAATCATTGGATTTCTTCTTGCAAAGAAGATGGCATGATTAAAAAGACATTTGGTGTGGCTCATTATTCTTGGTGGCGATCTTATTGTTTTGATGTAAATAAGGCAAAGGTAATGATGTTATGACTAATTTGTTTTTAGATAGGATCCTAGAGTTTTATGATGTGCCTCAAATCCTTGTGGCTAAAGATTCTTTTGGTACGCAATACTTATGCCTGCTTTTCGATGATGGGGCTGGATGCAGGTATACGGGTATTAAGATTTCATCCTCTAGGCTGGATGATTATTGGGGAGGAAGGATCGATTTAAGGACTCTTTATCTGAATCCGGAGAATGACAATGAATATTTCAATGTGTCTTATAATGATAATCATTATGAGCTACAGTCTTTTGAGGGAAAGGCCTTGCCGGAGGAAAGGCTTCCGGAAAAGGGATATTTTCATGTGGAATCACGGTCTGAGATCTATACGATAAAGGTTCCTTCCTGCGATAAAAATATATTCCAAGACATTGCCCGAAGGATGGGATGGGTCTGTATGTAACTTAAAACTTCGTTATCATTTCCAAAAAAACACCTATATACCAGCCTTATAACCCCCTATTTGATTTATTCTGCTTATATTTGCGAGTTATCAACAGTTAGGGCGATTTATCAACAAAACAAGCATTGTTTTGATTGAACCCTGTTTGGTTCAGTTTTTAATGTTTAGTTTTGCCCTCGAATTAATTAGGTATAGTATGGGAAAGATTATCGCTTTAGCAAATCAGAAAGGTGGAGTCGGGAAGACAACCACCACGATTAATCTGGCTGCGTCATTGGCCGCTCTTGAGAAAAAGGTGCTGGTCGTAGACGCTGATCCGCAGGCGAATGCCTCATCCGGTCTGGGTGTGGACATACGTAATGTAGAACTTTCTATCTATGAATGTCTGGTGAACGGTGAGGACGCGAGCGGCGCTATCACACAGACTGAAGTGGAAGGACTGGATATCATCCCCTCTCATATCGATTTGGTGGGAGCGGAGATCGAGATGCTAAACTTGGAGAATCGTGAACGGATATTGAAGCAGATATTGACACCGCTGAAAGAGAAGTACGATTTTATCCTGATCGACTGCTCTCCTTCTTTGGGATTGATAACCGTGAATGCCTTGACAGCCGCCGATTCGGTGATCATCCCGGTACAATGCGAGTATTTCGCCTTGGAAGGTATCAGTAAGCTGTTGAACACGATCAAGATTATCAAATCAAAGCTGAACCCGGCACTGGAGATAGAGGGATTCCTCTTGACTATGTATGATTCCCGCCTGCGTTTGGCGAACCAGATTTATGAGTGAAACGTCCGTTCCGTGATTTGGTATTTACTACCGTGATCCAACGAAACGTGAAGTTGAGCGAGGCTTCCAGTTACGGTAAACCTGTCTTATTGTATGACGCGGATTCGAAAGGATCTATCAACCATATGCAGTTGGCACAGGAGATTGTTGAAAAAAATAAAGGATTATGGCAGCATTAAAAAGATCGGCGTTAGGCCGTGGATTAGACGCGTTAATTACGATGGATGACCTGAAGACAGGTGGTTCATCGTCTATTAGTGAGATCGAGTTAAGCAAGATCCAGCCTAATCCGGAACAACCTCGATCCATCTTTGAGGAAGAGACCTTGGAGGAGTTGGCTACCTCTATCCGCTCGTTAGGCGTGATACAGCCGATTACGTTGAAGGAAATCGGCCCCGAGCAATATATGATCATCTCTGGCGAACGCCGTTATCGTGCGTCGCTAAAAGCAGGTTTGGAGCGTATTCCCGCTTATATTAAGACGGCGGCCGACGAAAACGTGGTGGAGATGGCTTTGATAGAGAATATCCAACGAGAGGACTTGAACTCTATCGAAATCGCGTTAGCTTATCAAAAATTAATCGATAATTACGGCTTGACCCAAGAGGGGCTGAGCGAAAGGGTTGGAAAGAAACGTGCTACGATCGCTAATTACCTTCGTTTATTGAAACTTCCCGCCGAGATCCAAGTAGGATTGAAGGACAAGAAGATCGATATGGGACATGCCCGGGCATTGATCCCGGTGGATGATCCGGAGGTTCAATTAGCTTTATATGAGCAGATATTGGCTCAAGGACTCTCCGTTCGTAACGTGGAGGAGATGGTGCGTAATATAGCCGAGGGAATACAACCGGAATTGCCGGAAAAGAAAAAATCGGATCGTAAGCCGATACTTCCGGAAGAGTTTAAATTGCTGAAAGATCATTTGTCCCGTTACTTCAATACGAAAGTCCAGTTGACTTGCAATGAGAAGGGAAAAGGTAAAATTACGATTCCTTTCGCCACGGAAGAAGAGTTGGAGCAATTGATCGGGTTACTGGATAAATTGAAATGAGAAATCGAATCATACTCCTTTTGATCGGATTCATGTGCTATGCCGGGATGGGTAACGCACAGGAGGATAAGACGGAGAAAGCCGTTCCTGCTATAGTTTCCGATTCCGTGGAGGTAGCTGCCCCGGATTCTACCGTGCAAGCCGTCTTGATGGCGGCCGATTCGGTGGGTGTACCGGAAGTGAAGATGAAGCTGGCTTTTAAGCCGAATCCGACAAAAGCGGTCTTGTTCGCCTTGGTTCCGGGTCTGGGACAGATCTATAACCGGAAATATTGGAAATTACCGATCGTTTACGGTGGCTTGATGGGATGTATGTATGCCGTGACTTGGAACAACAAGAACTATAAGGATTATTCGACGGCTTATAAGGATATCATGTATGATGCCGCTAAGAATCTGGAAAATCCGGATGCTTGGAGTAAAAGTTGGCAAGACTTGACTTCCATGGCTCCTGAGGATGCGATTAATAATTCAAATTTCAAGGATCAATTGAAAAGACAGAAGGATTATTTTCGTCGATATAGAGACTTGAGTATAATTATTACGGTCGGGGTGTATGCGTTGAGTATCGTGGATGCCTACGTGGATGCCCAGTTATTCGATTTTGATATATCACCGGATTTATCCTTGCATTTGGAGCCGGTTGTTAGTCCGAAGACGAGTGTCACGCCTCGTACTTACGGATTGAATTGCAGTCTAAAATTCTGATATACATGAAAAGATACCTGCTAGCACTCATTTGTTTAAATTGTTTGGTCTCATTGGTCTATGCGCAGGAAGAGACCCGAATTGAGGAAAAAGATACCTTAAGCTCGCTGGAGTCTGAGGTCGGATTGATTCCGGAAAGCTTGGATGCGAACGTGGATAGTTTGCTCCGTACTTGGCATGTGCAATATTTCTCAAAAAGAGAGGACTTTTGCCATGATGACGACGAGAATGTCTATTTCCCGGATTCGGTCTATATCGACCGCCTGTCTAGGCTTCCCAGCGTGATCGCTTTGCCCTATAATAATATAGTGCGTGATTGTATTGACTTATATGCGGAGCGTAAACGAAATTTAGTGCGTTATATGCTGGGGATGGCGGACTTTTATTTTCCGATAATCGAGCAGGTGTTGGATGAGCATGGCCTGCCTATTGAATTGAAATATCTCGCCGTCGTGGAAAGTGCCTTGAATCCGGTAGCCCTCTCTCGTGTGGGCGCTTGTGGTTTATGGCAATTCATGCTTCCTACGGGTAAGAGCTATGGCTTGGAGATTAATAGCTTGGTGGACGAGCGCCGGGACCCCTTGAAAGCGACCGAGGCCGCTTGTAAGTATTTCAAGGATATGTACGCTATCTATGGGGATTGGAATTTAGTGTTGGCATCTTATAACTGCGGGCCGGGCAACGTGAATAAAGCGATCCGTCGTTCGGGGGGCAAGACGGACTTCTGGGATATCTTCCCTTATTTACCGAAAGAGACTCGTTCATACGTCCCCTTATTTATCGCCGCCAATTACGTCATGAATTATTATTGCGAGCATAACATCTGTCCGATGCAAACCAGCTTGCCGCTAGCCACGGATACGGTCATGGTGAATAATGCCCTACATTTGCAGCAGGTATCGGATCTATTGCAAGTAGATATTGAGACGTTGCGTGCGTTAAATCCACAATATAAAAGAGACATCGTTCCGGGTAATACCCGCCCTTCGGTTTTGAAACTACCTGCGGCGGAAACCTATGCTTTTATCGATAAAGAAGATACGGTCTATACGCATCGGATCGAGGAACTGTTGGCGAATTGCATTTCTGCGAATAACTCTAATGGCTCTTTACCAAGTGGTGCGACCCGGGAAAAAATCACCCACGTGGTATTGAGTGGTGAGAATCTTTATACGATCGCTAATCGCTATGGAGTGACAGCGAAAGATATCCGTAAATGGAACGGGCTAGGCTCCAACCGGGTAGCGAAAGGAAAACGGTTAAGATTATATGTAGATAATGGGGGTGTCGCTTTTGCCTCGGCTACCAAGACTCCGGTGAAATCAACTACCGTGACTGCGAAATCAACTGCGACAACAACGAAAAAGTCAGCTTCCGCCGCTACAAAACAGATCGCTTCCGCTAATAAAGATTTTGTCTCTTATAAGGTTAAATCGGGAGATTCGCTTTATTCGATTTCCAAGAAATACCCTGGGGTTACCGCCTCTTCCTTACAAAAGGTGAATGGGCTGTCAAGTCCGGATATCCGTCCGGGTCAAGTACTGAAGATACCGGTAGGATGATCATTCGGGGATAATTCGTCTTTAACTCTTTTTTTTCGCTTTCTTCCTGCACTGGAGAAGGATGTGAATGATTTTTTATTCCTTTGTATACGAAAAAAGATACAATCGTATGGGTTCATTGGATGAAAAGATATCAGTGGTCAAGGCTAAACCTTGGTTGGTCAGTTTGGTTTGCGCGGTGTTTATCGCCTACCCGAATTTGGCATGGATCTTTTGTGACATGAGCTATCTGGCTCCGAACGATCATCAAGGATTTTTACTCTTCTTTGGGTTCCGTTTTCTTTACTTCTGGGGACTTATTTGGTTTTTGCTGAAAAGTAACTTGAGGCATGAGGATTGTACCTCCTTCTTCGAGCGGTTGCTCTGGAATGCCCTGTACGTTTCCGGAGGCTTTGTTGTCTATAAATTGATCTCCTTCCTGACTATTAGTTATGATCGTTTTTTGAGTATCATTATCTTCCAGTTTATCGTGTTGGCGTTGTTATGTACCTTGATCGGCTATATACAAATGCTATATCACAATCAACGGGAAAAGGATCAATTGATCGAGAATCTGCGTGTCGAGAATTTGCAGAGCCGCTGCGATGCATTGGTGAACCAGATCAATCCGCATTTCTTTTTCAATTCATTGAATGGAATCTCCTCCTTGATACGGAAGAAAAACGATGAGAATACCTTGTTGTATGTTACGAAATTGTCCGATATATTCCGTTATATCCTTCAGAGTGATAAAAAGAATTTGGTACCACTGTCGGAGGAGCTTGCGTTTATAGAGGCTTTTCAGCATGTAATGGTAGTCCGTTTCGCCAATAAGCTTACTTTTACGATCGAAGTTCCCGAAGATAAGCGGAACTTGCGAATTCCCGTATTATCTTTGCTTCCGTTGGTAGAGAACGTGACGGTACATAATATTATAGACAGCGAGCACCGGATGGATATCTTGATCCGGCTGAACGAGCGAATGGAACTGGTTGTTTCTAATCCAATCTATCCGAAATTGACCTTACCGGATACGAATGGAACCGGGCTTAAGAATCTGGAGAATCGTTTCTTGCTATTAATGAATAAACAAATACGGGTAGAATCTGATGAGGATGAGTTTCAGGTATACCTACCCCTAAAATGATGCTATATGAGAATACTGATCGTAGAGGACGAGACCGCCGCCTATGAGAACTTAGCGGATATGTTGGTTACAATAGATCCCACGATTGAGATCATGGGAAATACGGAGAGTGTCCGGCAAACGGTACGTTGGCTGCAAGCCAATCCGAGGCCGGATTTGATTTTTATGGATATTCATTTATCGGACGGTTCCGCTTTCGCTATTTTTGACCAGATAGAGGTGGAGGCACCGATTATCTTTACTACGGCGTACGATCAATATGCGATCGACGCTTTCAAAGTAAACAGCATAGACTATATCTTGAAGCCGATTAAGCCGGAAGAATTGAAACGGGCCTTAGATAAGTTTAGCCGATGGAATCATCAAGATATCATCCATTATTTATCCCAATTAACACAGTTGTCTACTACTCCTAAATACAAGGATAAACTACTGATTCCTGTTAAGGATAAATTGTTGCCTATTAGCTTGAAAGATGTGTCTTGTTTCTATACGGCTGATAAGAGTACATATGTTTATTTAAAGACTGGTAATTCGTATCCATATGCTAAAACATTGGAACAGATAATTTCTTCTTTAAGTCCTGCTGATTTTATCCGTGCGAATAAACAATTCATCATTTCTCGTGATAGCGTGAAGGACATAACAATTTGGTTTGATAGCCGTTTGCTCGTTACTTTGGATATAGAAGTGCCTGAGCGTATATATATTAGTAAAAATAAGGCATCCGAGTTTAAGTCTTGGATAGTAAGTCTGGAATGATAATTAAATAGAAATGCCGGTTCTCTTAAAGCCGGCATTTTTTTGCCCTTTTCGTGTTCAATCCCCATTTTTTCCTTTTCGTCAACAATCGGAAACTTCCTATCCGATAATTCTTCATCTTTGCAATACAAACAAGGAGATACATCAATAAGATGTAAGTTGAAATTTTGATGTTAATCCGAGTTTTATCATACACATTAGATAGGTTAATAGGTTTGTAAAAAAGGATTAGTCCGAAACAAAAGAATGTTTAGGCTATCTTCTCTAAAATGAGTGTTTGTTTTGTAAATGGTTTTGTAATAGGTAAATTGTAGGTATTATGAGAAAGTTAATTATGGCGGTAGCGGTTTTGGGAATGAGTGCTACAATGAATTTTGCGAAAGCGCAATGTGTGAATGAATATGGGAATAAAGAACCGTTTGCGGTAGAGTTTAGCCGATTGAGTTCTTATCTAGGATTGGCTCCTTACCAAATGGAGGAGGTACTTAACATTAATGATTATTTTGTACAAGAACAAAGAAAGAGTTTGAGCAAAGACCTGAAGCGTCAGGATGAACGATTGCAAAAAGCCGTGTATGGCAATTTGAAGCTGATGAAAGAGGCGTTGACTGCCGATCAGTATCGCAAGTATGTCATATTGTTAAATGTAACTAACAACAATAACCGATTAACCGGAGCTGTGACATTTACGGATATCTATTTGGCTGAGAATAAATGAGTGTAACCTTGGCTCGATGTGATGTTGATTAGAAAGGCGATCCTTGTGTCGAACAGGGATCGTCTTCTTTGCTTCTGTCCTTTTCCTTTTGGAAGTGCGCTATCAGATTTTAGCGAAAGCTTGATCCAGATCATCTATAATATCATCTATATATTCGGTTCCGATGCTCAAGCGTACGGTGGATGGTGTTATGTGCTGTTGGGCAAGTTCTTCCGGGCTCATTTGGGAATGAGTGGTCGTGTATGGATGAATGACAAGGCTCTTTACATCGGCGACATTCGCTAGTAGGGAAAAGATCTCCAGTGAGTCGATGAATTTCCAAGCGGCTTCCTGCCTGCCTTTGATCTCGAAGGTGAAGATACTGCCGGCACCATTTGGGAAATATTTATTGTAAAGTTCGTGGTCCGGATGGGTAGGAAGTGATGGATGATTCACCTTTTCTACTTTCGGATGTTTTGATAAATAATCCACGACTTTCAATGCGTTTGCTACATGGCGCTCCACGCGTAGGGATAAGGTCTCTAATCCTTGCAACAATATAAAAGCATTGAAAGGAGAGATCGTTGCCCCGGTGTCGCGAAGAATGACCGCACGGATACGGGTGACAAAGGCGGCGGAACCTGCTACGTCCGCAAATATGGCTCCATGATAACTTGGGTCTGGTTTGGCTAATGTAGGAAACTTATCGGCATTCGCCTTCCAGTCGAAAGTACCTCCATCTACAATTACACCTCCTAGGCTACTGCCGTGTCCCCCTATGAACTTTGTGGCGGAATGGATGACGATGTCAGCTCCATGTTCGATCGGACGAATCAAGTAGGGGGTTCCGAACGTATTGTCTACGATTAATGGAACATGGTATCGGTGAGCGACTTCCGCTACCGCATCCAGATTCGTTACGTCAGAGTTAGGATTCCCGAATGTCTCTACATAAATGGCTTTCGTGTTTTCCCGGATGGCTGCTTCTAATGCGTTTAGGTCATTTACATTGATAATCGTATTAGTAATGCCTTGGGAGGCCAGTGTATGGGTGATCAGGTTGAAGGAACCGCCATATAAATTATCGGCTGCGATAATATGATCTCCTGCCCTCACTATGTTCTGTAAT
>OCQC01002154.1_pt1 | contig 12714 bp, 10 predicted proteins | sample 1538401 | NCBI WGS metagenome assembly OCQC01 (sample SAMN04571689, study PRJEB22368) | human gut metagenome | biome: human gut; material: stool | host: Homo sapiens | place: Luxembourg | collected 2012-08-03 | reverse complement strand
GGGATGGTGCCGTAGACGTAGCAGTGCTCGTCCACAAAGGCGTCCTCAATGCCGATGGCCTTCATATCCTCCACAAGGATGCGGGCAAGATCAAATTCCCGCTCGGCGGAAGGGTGGGTGCCGGAGTTGGGATCAGAAGTGGTATAAACGCGGACATATTTCAACAGTCGCTCGTAAGCACGCATAAGCTTGATGCTCCTTTGTTTTGATTTGATTCTATCATACCTGTTTTGTGACCGTTTTACAAGAGGTAAGAGGAAGAAAGGCCGCATTTCTGGGGTGGGGAAAAGCTTCCGGAGATGCGGCCCTCACAATGCAGCAATACTACAAGAAATTGAGCTGTCAAGAGGGAAGATGCCCCGAAGATCCGCGCTTCTTTTTGTGGAATCGGCGAATAGCGACCGGCGGCGGGAAGTGCTACAATAGAACGCGGTGTGTGTGCACACAAAAACAAAAAAGAGGAGATTGCGGCGCTATGGAACAACTTTATCTGATGCCCGGACAGGAACGCTGTGAAAAATTCAGAGATGGCAACGGGGTGCCCAAGGTCCGCTACTCCTACTGCTCGCTCCACGGTGCGCTGTTCCACTGCGTCAGCCGTAGTGTGGAGGAAGCCCAGCGCCTGTGCGAGGATTGGCTCGTCGGGCAGGATCGCTGCTACCGCAACTAAAAACGACCGCCCGGAACGTGATGCAAGCGTTCCGGGCGGTTTTCTGTGTTCAGCCGATGATCTCGTACTGGAAGTATTCACACTTGATCTTGCTGCCGACCTTGATCTCCGGCGGCAGCAGCGCCAGCGCCACCGGGTTCAGCTCGTCGCTGGCAATATCCGTGCGGCGCAGGTTGACGTAATCGCCGTCAAAGCTGACGACCTCATAGTACCATGGACCCATAGAACATCCCTCTTTCGTTTTCTTTTATAATAAGTTGCGGAGGAGGGTTTGTCAACGGGAGGCTTGGGCTTTTAATATCCAAGTTTTTCGTGGACGGCTTGTGTGATAAGATTAGCTCTGTACTGCGTTCCGTTTAATTCGTTGACTTCCATGAACACACTTCCCCAAAGCATATAGCTGCTAACCGTGTTTCCACCAAAACCATTTTGAGCAGAAACAGTGAAAGTCCATTGATTATTTGCACCTGTTCCTAAGAGGGCATAACCGCGCACATCTGTAAATCTTACGGATTCTGGATTTTTAAAGTTGTTCATATATGGTAGAATATCGTTCACAAAAGCTTTTTCATCTGCGTTCAATTGCTGCCACACACTCATAGGCTTAACTTCAACAGAATACTGGGCACTTACTCCGTTTTCAGCCGTTGCAATAATAACAGTTTTGCCTTCGGACTTGGCTTCTACCTCGCCGTTGTTGTCAACAACTGCGACAGACTCATCTGCTGATGTCCATGTGATGCCGAAATCACTGGCGTCTTTAGGGAGCAGAGTGTATTTATTTACATTGTTTCCCGTTTTGTCGGTGATTTCGATACTGTCTGCTGCAAAAATAATCTGCTCAATTGGAACTGTGGTTACATCAAAGGTGTATATACCAATAGCCTTTTCGCCTTCCTTGATAGACACTTTCGCCTTTCCGGGGGAATTCGCTGTTACAGTTCCATCATCTGAAACAGAAACAATATTGCTGTCTTCGCTTTCCCAAGTCAGATTCTCTTTTCCGGCAAGCTTTTCATCTTCAATTTTATAGGTCTCACCGTACTTCAAATCGACAGATTTAGAAATGCCCCCGCAGGCAGTCAAGCAGACCGCAAGAGCCGCAGTTAAAACTATCACGCCAAGTCTTTTCATTTCAATGATTCCTTTCTGTTAAGCGCTCACTTGTCATAGTTTTTGGGAGTCATGCCGGACTCTACACAGAAAACAAGATAGCATTTCTTACACATCTTCGTGTGAAAAATATAATTCATGTTGCTTGCATCTGTATAAGTGTGGTGACAGATTTTGCACTCACTGCCGGTATGCACCCAATCAGTAGGAACAACAAGCGCCAAAAAAATGATAACAGCAATCACAATCAGGCATCCTTTTCCGGGACTTTTCCTCCTTGTTTCCGCACTTTCCTCCTTGAAATCTTCATATTGTTGCATAGCGAATCTTGATAGTCACCTTCTTTATATTGAGATGGTTATAGTATGATTGTACGCTTTGCCTTACGAGATGTCAATAAGACTATACACTTTTGGATAATTTATTATCACTTTATGTATAGTAAAGTAAGTGCAGGGGGCGAACAATATGATTTCAGACAACATCAAGCGTCTTCGAGAAAATGCCGGGCTTTCCCAAGCTGCCCTTGCCCGCAAGCTGGGGGTCACGCGCGCCAGCGTCAACGCTTGGGAAATGGAACTCTCTGCACCGACTGCACAATACTTGATCGCTCTTGCGCAACTGTTTCATACGACGACAGATGATATTTTAGGGCTTGAATCGCAGGAACAAATCGTATTGCGCGGCATGAACGAACAAGAAAAGCGGCTGGTATACGATTTGATTTCGTACATCACAGAGCGAAAAGAAGAGGAATAAAATGAAAGGCTGTTGTATCGGCGGAAAAGCAAATACAACAGCCTTGTAGTAAGGTGCCTTCAAAGAAATTAGAAAGAACACTGTCTTTTTCCTTGACATAGCATGAAAGTTCGGTTAAAATAATATGCGACAATGCGCCATCGCCAAGCGGTAAGGCAGGGGACTTTGACTCCCCCATCGTAGGTTCGACTCCTGCTGGCGCAACTGAAAACCGTCTACTGAGTTCTTCGCTCGGTAGGCGGTTTTTGTGATTCGGAGGCATGTTTTACCCCGGCACCGGCAGCAGACTCTTTTTGAACGTTTCGTTCGCGGTGACGCTGTGAAGACCATCCTTCTTGAAGTGAAAGCTCTGGCTGGAGCGGGGCGGACGCTGCTGCGCGAAAAAAATCTGCTTCCGTAAACACAGCCTCCTTCTGTGTGGCGTTCCACTTTTAGGATATCCACAGCAGCGCCGAAAATCGGTGATTATGGCAACGGAATATTGGAAAATTTATAGAATATTTTATCTGGAACCTTTATTTTGCGCGGAATGCTTGACAAGAAAATATTTTTTGCAATAATAAACTTATAGGAAAAATCTTTTATCCATCGGACCCACACCCGGAGGTAAATGCGATGTCGCTCAGTCTGAATCAAATCAATGCGTCCGCCTACGCCAAAGCGGCGGCGGCGCTGGAACAAAACGGAAAAGCCACGGTGGCCCATCCCACGGGGGCGGGCAAAAGCTGTATCGCGTGGCAGCTGGTCGCCGACCATCCGCAGGCCTCCTTTGTCTGGCTGGTGTACGGCCAAGCGCGGCTCACCCTGCGCAAGGCGGATGTCAGCCGCTACAACGACGGCGTTCTTCCCCCAAACGTCGTCTTCTGCGATTGCACTGCTCTGGCCGAGGCGACGGCCGAGCAGTGGATCCGGCTGGCAGCCAAAAAGCCGGATTATATCATCTTAGACTGCTATCATGAGGTCACAGCGGCATGCTGGGCAAAGTCGGCCCAGCGGCTGCTCTTGCTCTGCCCGGAAGCGAAGCTGCTGGGCCTGACCGTGCCCAACAGCACCGAGAACTGCCGCGCTGCGGGCGATCTGCTGGAAGGCACGGTGGTCTCCCGGATGACGGTAGGGGAGGCCATGGCACTGGGCACGCTGCCGGTTCCCTCCAACTATGCGGCGATGCTCTGGCCGCAGGAAGGCCAACTGGCCATGCTCCGCGCCCGGATCAAGAATCTGCATCTGCCCACGACGAACAACACGCTGACGGCCCTCTACGACGAGATCGGCTGGGCGGTGCGTCAGGCCGAGAACCCCACCGACCTGCTGCCCCGTGTCCTGACCGATACACAGGGGCGGTATCTGGCCGTGTTCGAGTCCGAGGATTACCTCGATGAGATCCGGGAGCCGCTGGAAGCGTTCCTGCGCAGCACGGACGCAGCGGTGCATTTCTACCGTGCCGAGTGCGACTGCCTCGCCGAGTCCGAGGAGGTCCGGAAATTCTGCACCACCGCCGAGCCGGGCCCCAAGGTGCTGTTCTGTGTCAACACGCCGGGCGTCCAGCAGCCCATCGAGGGGCTGGCCGGTGCCATCCTCGTGCGGGAGAGCGGGGAGCCGGGGACGTTCCGCCAGATGCTCTGCCGTGCGCTGGTGGCGTGCGGCCGCAAGCCGGTGCCGGTGTTCGACCTGACCGCGAAGTTTGATGGCCTCGGCAATGGCCGCGTGCTGCAGAAGGAGTGCACCACCGCCATGCTCCGCGCGGGCAGCGAGCACCCCGGCTTCCAGCAGCAGAAGCCCATGCGCCAGAGCTACCATCTGTACTGCTGCTTGAAAAAAGAACTGGAAGCCCGGTGGGATGCCTACTACGAAGCGGCCGTGACTGCCGCCGCGAAGGAAGGAACCCTGCGGCTGCCCTATCATTACGTCACCGAGGACGGTCTGCCGCTGGGCCGCTGGCTGGAAACGCAGCGCTTGGTCCGCGCCGGGCAGAAACCCGGCCGTCTGGACGCCGACCGCATCGCCAAGCTGGACAAGCTGGGCATCGAGTGGAAACAGCGCTCGGAGCTGGCTTGGGAGCGGGCCTTTGCCGCCGCCAAGAAGTACCGTGATGACCACGGCGACTTGCTGGTCCCGGTGCGCTACCACGACCGCAGCGGCTTTGCGCTGGGCGAGTGGATCGTCTACAACCGCCAGCGCTATATCAGCGGCAACCTGACCCGTGCCCGCATTGAGCGCTTGGAAGCCATCGGCATGGTGTGGAATGCCTCCACCGACCTGTGGGAGCAGAGCTACGCCGCCGCAGCCCGGTATTATCTGGAACACAAGGACCTCGAAGCGCCCATCAAATACGTCACGCCGGACGGTTTCGCGCTGGGCGTCTGGCTCAGCAGCCAGCGCAGCGCCTACAAGAACGGGGATCTGACGGAAGAACAGATCGAGCGGCTGGAGGCCATCGGGATCAACTGGGTCAACCGGAATGTCCGCAAATGGCAGGAAAACTTCGAGGCCGCCAAGAAATACAAGGAGACCTATGGCAACTTGGAGGTCCCTTCCAACTATGTCACGCCGGACGGCGTCCTGCTGGGCAAATGGATCGCCCGCCAGCGGTACACATGGCAGAACCCAGAGCATTCCAGCGCCCGCGTCACGCCGGAGCGCAAGGCGCAGTTGGATGAGCTGGGCATGGTCTGGGAGAAGTACGACCCGTGGCAGGAGCGCTACGATCTGGCGAAGAAGTATCAGGAAGAGCACGGCGATCTGAACGTGCCGCTGAATTATAAATCCGAGGATGGCATCTGGCTGGGCAGTTGGCTTTACCGCCAGCGCCAGTATCTGCGCACCGGGGATCCGCGGCTGGCCGACGATCACCGCAAAGAGCTGGAAGCGCTGCTCAAGAGCGAAAAGCCCTCCAAGCAGCATCCGGCCCGCCGCCGGAGCGAGAACCTGCGGGAGCAGAACTGGGAGAACAACTTCGACGCAGCCAAGCAGTATTTTGAGGAACACGGCAACCTGCTGGTGCCCTCCAATTACGTCAGCGCCGACGGTTTCCGGCTGGGCGTCTGGATGTCGAACCTCCGCGCCGCCCGCAAGACCCGACCGGATTCCTTCCAAGTGACGCAGGAGCACATCGAGCGGCTGGACGCCATCGGGATGGAGTGGGACGCCCGCATTGCCAAGTGGGACCTTGCCTATGAGCACGCAGAGGCCTACGCTCAGAAGCACGGCGATCTGCTCCCGCCCGCGACCTTCCGCTGCGAGGACGGCTTCGGCCTCGGCGACTGGGTGCGCCGGATGCGCACCGCCTACGTCGAGCACGACCCCAAGCTGACGCCGGAGCGGATCCACCGCCTGAACCAAATCGGGATGCAGTGGGTGCTGCACCGGAAAGAAGAGCAATAAAAAAAGCGAGACTGCTGGAAGAGCCCAACAGCCTCGCTTTTCATTTTATAGGTCGTCCAGTTCGGTCTGCAGCTGCGCCAGCGCGGTGCGGATGGGCAGGTGCTGGGGGCAGACAGCCTCGCACCTGCCGCAGCGGACGCAGTGGCTGGCCTTTTCGGCGTCCGGGAAGTGGGCAGCCCACTGCTGTTTCACGGCATCCGGCTGGCCGAACATCCCCAGCTTGTTCCAGATACTGAAGTTGTCCGGGATGTCCACCCCCATAGGACAGGGCATACAGTACCGGCAGCCCGTGCAGCCGATCTTGATCCGGCTGTGCAGGATGCGGGCCGTCTCGGCCACGGCGTCCATTTCGGCGTTGTTCAGGGGCCGGAACTGGGCGAAGGTGGCAAGGTTGTCGGCGAGCTGCTCCTCGGCGCTCATGCCGGAGAGGATGAGGTGGACGTTCTTGTGGCTGCCCACCCAGCGCAGCGCCCACGAAGCGGCGCTGGCGTCCGGGTCAAGGGCGGTCAGCGGGGCGGCGGCGTCTGCCGGGAGATTGGCCAGCGTGCCGCCCTTGATGGGTTCCATGATGATGAGGGGGATGCCCAGTTCTTCCGTCAGCGCGTAGCCCCGGTCGCCCGCGATCTCCTCGGCGCGGTCGTCGGTGTCGAGGTAGTTGTATTGCAGCTGGCAGAAGTCCCACGGCTGGTCCCGCAGGATATGCTCCAGCCCGGCGGCGTTGTCGTGGCAGGAGAAGCCGAAGTTTCGGATGCGCCCGGCCTTTTTCTCCTCCCACAGCCAGTCCACGATGCCCAGTGCCTTGGCTTGGTCGTACCGGGTCGTATGGAGGGAGTGGAGCAGATAGAAGTCGATGTACTCGACGCCCAGCCGCTCGAACTGCTCGCGGTAGATCTTCTGGGCCTTTTCCAGCGAGTCGCACTGCCACACCGGCAGCTTGGTGGCCAGATAAAAGCTCTCGCGGGGCCACTTGGCGATGACCCGCCCCACGAAGGGCTCACTTTTGCCCCCATGGTAGGGGTAGGCGGTGTCAAAGTAGTTGACCCCTGCCTCGCGTGCGGTGTTCAGCAGCGCCTCGGCCCGCGCTTCGTCGATGCCGCCGTCCGGCAGCGTCGGGAACCGCATACAGCCGTAGCCCAGCAGCGAAGTGGTGAGGTTTGCTTTTTCCCAATGACGGTATTCCATAGAGACTCTCCTTTTTCAGTGCTTCCTCTTTTTCCGGTCATCCCAGACAAAATAAACGGTATAGGCAGCGAAGACCACCAGCGCTGTCCGGGTGACAGCCTTGCTCAGGCGGATGCCGGCGGGCTGGTAGACGAAGTCGATGGTGCTTTCCCCGGCGGGGCAGAGGACGGCCATCAGACCCTCATCCACCCGCAGGATGTCGGCCTCGCGGCCGTTGACCGTGGCGGTGAAGCCGTCGTCGTAGGGGACGGAGAAGAACACGAGGTTCGCGGTGTCCAGCGTGATCTCGGCGTGGAAGCCGGAGTTCGTCATCTGGAAGACGCTGCACGCCGAGGCGCGGCGGTCGGCGCAGTCCTGCACGTAGCGGTCATAAGTCAGGTCGTTCAGCTCGGCGGCGGGCAGCTGGGTCAGATACTGGCCGTAGGCGGCTGCGTCCTCCTCCGAGAGAACCAGCGCCCGCATCAGCAGGTTCGAGCGGGTGACGGTGATCGTGGACTCATAGGCGTCCTCGGTGAGGTAGTAGTCGTAGGTGAAGCCCATGGGCACATAGTTGCCGTTTTCGTAGAGGGTGAAGCCGTCCAGCGTGTCGTAGTAGCTCCAGCCGTCGTCTGCCACGGCGAGGAAATCGCTCTGGTGGGCGGGTGTGGTGATGAGGTACTTCACGCTCAGCAGCCCCCGCAGCGCGTAATTTTCCAGCTCCGGCTGGCTGCGGACATCCCGCTTGACGCCCAGCGCCGGGTAGAAGCTGAGGATGCTGGGAGCCGCCGTGCTGCCGAAGTATTGTAGGCTGCTCTTGTCCAGCCAGAGGCCGAGGTTGTCGTGGGTCTTGAAGGTGTCGATGCGCCAGTCGCCTTCGGGGAGGTCTTCCTTGAGGGCGAGGGCGTTGGTGTATTCCTCCACCAGATCGCTGTCGGTGTTCCACTGGCCGAACTTGCCGATGCCGATGTGGGTGATGCCGAACAGGCAGCTGAAAGCCAGCACCGCCGCCAGCATCCGCTGGGGCAGGCGCTTATCCTGCCGCCAGCGCCGGGCGATGAAGCGGTAGACCAGAAGCCCCGCCAGACCGAAGCCGAGAACGGCGGCATACTGGCCGGGGTTCTGCAGAACGCCCAGCGTCCATTCCTTCGTGGAGGTGTCCTGCACCGGCACCAGCGCAAAGGCCAGCGTTGCGATCATCAGCCAGCCGATCCGCTTGGCCGGGCGGTCCAGCTCCACGGCGGGGTCTTCCAGCGCGTTGACGGTCATGGCCGCGAGGATCAGCACCGGCATATAGAACCACCGGGCGTAGTAGCTGGAATTGAGGGCGTAGAACCCACTGTTCAGCACCGGCACCAGCGCAAAGACGGCGCAGGTGCCGACGATCCGCTTTTTGCTGTCGCCCTGCCGGGTCTGCCAGTAGGCCACGGCACCGGCCAGACTGCACAGGGGCAGGTAGGCCGTCATGCTCGTCCACTTGATGATGCCCTCCGACCAGATGGAGGTCATATAGGGCGAATCCGGCGGCAGGATCCAGCTCAACAGGATGGCAAGATACTGCTGGGGTTTCGAGTAGGTCAGAAAGCCCCAGCCGGAGGAAAGGTCGATGGTGCGCGGGTTCTGCAAGAGCGAGAGGACGGCGGGCCAGAGAATGACGAAGCCCAGTGCTGCGCCCAGCACGCTTTCAAAGGCCAGATGGCCGAACAGCCGGGGCGTGAGCTTGAAATCCCCGGCGCTGACCTTGCACAGGAAGTAGATGATGAGGAAGAGCACCTGCCCTATGAAGAAGAAATAGTTGTTCAGCAGGTTGATGCCCACCCAGAAGGCGAACAGCCCGTGGCGGCCGTTGTAAATGGTCTCGTCCAGCGCCCAGAGCATCCATGGGAAGAGGGCCAACACATCGATGAAGTGGTTGAAGAAGATGTTGTACAGCCCCCACCCGGAAAAGGCGTAGAGCACCGCGCCCAGCACGGCGTAGTTTTGGTTCTGGACATAGCGGCGGAGGTAGAGGTACGCGCCGCCGCCCGCTGCGGCGAACTTGAGCACCAGCAGCCACTGCTGCGGGAAGAGCAGCGAGAACCAGAAGAACGGCGAGCCGTACAGGTAGAACGAGTAGGCGTTCATGGCGCCGCTGCCAAGGTCGGTGGCCCACGAGAAGGTATTGCGGACGCTGCCCGCTCCGTCCGGGTAGCTCAGCCCCTTGAGGAAGCCGTTCATATAGCGGTAAAAGCTGATCTGCTGGCTGTTGAAGTCCCCGGCGTAGTGGAAAAAGCCGCCGTCGAGGAGGTAGAAGGGCAGGAAGATCAGCGCCGCCGTCAGCGCACACAGGCAGACCGTGAGCAGGAACTTGTTCTGTTTCTGCCCCAGCAGCCGGGGAGTACGAGTTGATGTCATGTCAGAGGACCTCTTTTTTCAAAACGTTCGGGAGTTTCAGGGAAAGGGGATCTGGCGGGTGTCGTCCGGGTCCAGCCCAGCCTTCCGCTGCTGGTCGAACACGGCCTCGATGAGGCGGTCGATGTCCTCCAGATGGGTCAGCTCACAGCAGTACCGCCGCAGGGAGGCCGCCCCTTTCAGCCCCTTCATATAGTGCATGGTCTGGGCGCGGGCTTGGGGCATGGCCACGAACTCGCCCTTCTGCTCCACCATCTCTTCCACTTGGCGGCGCAGCGCGTTCATCCGGGCTTGGAGGTTTGGCTCCTTGGGGGCAGGGGCACCCTCCAGCGCGGCGTTCACCCGCTCGAAGAGCCACGGGTCGCCGAGAGCCCCGCGGGCGATCATCACACCGTCGCAGCCGGTCTCGCGTACCATGGTCACGGCGTCCTCCGCGGTGTGGATGTCGCCGTTGCCCAGCACGGGAACATGGACGGCGTCCTTCACCTTGGCGATGATGTCCAGATCGATGCCGGGGGTGTACATCTGCTCCCGCGTCCGGGCGTGGACGGCGATGAGCGAAGCCCCCGCCTGTTCGCACGCCTTGGCGCACTCCACGGCGGTGATGTGGTCGGCGTCCCAGCCTTTGCGCATCTTGACCGTGACGGGGCGGGAGGTGTGGGCGAGGACCTGCTCCACGATCTTCCCACACAGGTCCGGGTCCAGCATCAGCTTGCTGCCCGCGCCGCCGGAGACGATCTTCGGGGCAGGGCAGCCCATGTTGATGTCGAGAAAATCGAAGTCGTATTCTTCAATGGCGGCGGCGGCTTCGCCCATGATCTCCGGCACTTCTCCGAAGATCTGGACGCCGTAGGGCGCGCCGTTGGGCTGGGCCTTGAGCAAGCTGACCGTCTTGTGGTCGTGGTAGACCAGCGCCCGGCTGGATACCATCTCGCTGACGGTGAAGCCCGCGCCGTGCTGGGCCATCAGGCGGCGGCAGGGCGCGTCGGTAAAGCCCGCCATGGGGCCGAACACCGCCCGGTGGGGCAGGGGGATATTCTGAAGTTTCAAAGGTTCCATTGTGTTCCTCTTCTGCTTGACAAAACGATGAAAAATTACTATACTGCTAATAGAGAAAGCGCTGACTGCAAAATGGTCAGCTCCTCCTCGGCTTAGGTGTCAAAAAGAATGACCGCTTGCTTTGGTAGGGCAGAGGCGGTCATTTCTTTTTAAAGAAGCCGTTCCCCACGACGCGCAGTCGGGGAGGAGCGTGACCACCTGCATTTGCAGACAGCGCCTTACAGCCAGATGGCTGCGGATACAGTATATCATAAATGAAAGCACAGCACAAGCGCCGTGCTTTTTTTCGTTTTCAAGTCTGTTTTGCCCCGATCTTCGCCAGCAGCGCAGCCAGCACAAGGCCGGCGGGGGCGCTGATCCAAGTGGAGAGCCAGAAGCCGGAAAAGCCGATGCGGGGCACCAGCAGCACACAGGCGCAGAGGTTCAGGCCGATCTGCCCAAGGTTCGAGGCCAGATACAGCCCCATCTTCTGCGCCCCGCGCAGCCGGGCTTCGCACAGGTGTTTCTGGGCGGTAAAGATGTAGGTCAGGCCCTCATAGGCCAGCATGGTGGAGCCGTAAGCGGCGGCAAAAGCGTCGGTGGTGAAGAGCCGCAGCAAGGGGCCGTTGAGCCCGATGCAGAGGGCCGCCACCAGCAGCGAATAGAAAAACAGGATGCGCCGCCCCTCGCGCAGACCCTCCTGCACCCGCTGAGGCTGGGCGGCGGTGGTGTTCTGGGCAATGAAAAAGACGATGGACTGCACAAAGCCGTACACCGGCATCATCATCAGGCTGGAAAGCTTGCCCGCGCAGGAAAAGCCTGCGATGGCGGCCACGCCAAGGCCGCCCAGCAGCCCCTGCTTGACCGTGGTGATGATGGTGCCGCTGGCTTGCTGGAGGGAGTTCGGGGCGGAAAGCCGGAAGATCTCCTTGGCGTATCTTGCCTTGAGCATTTCCCGGCGGAAGGGTGTGTCCAGCTCGGTTTTGCGCAGGTGGGCCAGCATGTACACTGCCCCGGCGATCTGCGCAGCGGCCGTGGCCCCGGCGGCACCGGCCACCCCGAAGGGCCCCACGAGGGCGAGGTCCAGCAGGATGTTCATCACGCTGGTGGCCATCACAGCCCGCAGCGGCGTTTTGGAGTCGCCGCAGCCCATGACGCATTGCTTCGTCAGGTCGTAGAGCATCAGGAAGGGCAGCCCGACGAGGTACACCCGCCCATAGAGGACGGCTTCGGCCAGAATCTCTTCCGGCGTGCGGATGAACCGCAGCAGAGCGGGCAGGGTGAAAAAACCCAGCGCCGTCAGCCCCAGTGCCAGCGCAAGGTCCACAAAGAGCAGGTTATAGAGCAGCTCGGCCATTTCCTGCCGGGTGGCCGTGGGCTTGCCCGCTGCCACCAGCAGACCGCCGCCCAGCTCCATGCCGCCGGAGATGAAGAGGAAGATCATCAGCACCGTGGAGGCGTTGGACACAGCCGCCAGCGCGTCGGCGTCCAGCCGCAGCCCGATGATCATGGTATCGGCCACCGAGTAGAACTGCGTGGCCACCATGCTCAGGATGATAGGAAAAGCATACCGCAGCAGCGCCGGGCGCACCGGCCCATGCAGCAGGGTGTTTTGTGTTTCGCTCGTGCAGAACACCTTCTTTCGGGAAACCATAATATACACAGAATGTACTAAGGATACGTTGTTCTACAGAAGATGTCAAGTTCGGGAGCACAGCCCACACGGAAAGGAAGAAGCAGGACTTGGCCTGTGAAAAAAATCATTCACCTGAATCTTCCCCAAAATGAAAATTTCCCTCTTGACTTTACGAAAATAAAGTGTATAATGCAATCAAACCGATGAGGCGGAAGAGAATCTGCACAGCGCATCTGCTAGAGAGCCCGGAGGATGGAAACGGGCGACAGCGGGGCAGAACTTCGTGGGCCGCCGAGGGCCGGGCAAACGGGAGCAGGATGCTCTTCAGTAGCTTGGGACGGAAGCCTCCGTTACAGGGCAGGGGAGTGTTGGCTCTCCGTGAGGGGCTCTGCGGCCAAGGTTTTGGCGGATAGCAGAGCAAGCAAGGTGGCACCGCAGAATCGTAATTTCGATCCTGTCCTTGTGGATGAACACACAGGGACGGGATCTTTTTGTATTTACAGACCCGTTCCGCAAGTGGAGCGGGTCTTATTGTTACTGCCGCCCGCTCCAAGGAAGGAGCAACCGC
>OCQC01002135.1_pt1 | contig 12801 bp, 7 predicted proteins | sample 1538401 | NCBI WGS metagenome assembly OCQC01 (sample SAMN04571689, study PRJEB22368) | human gut metagenome | biome: human gut; material: stool | host: Homo sapiens | place: Luxembourg | collected 2012-08-03 | reverse complement strand
CCCCTCGCGCCCGCGCCGCTGCAATTCCCTCCGCCTGGCGCCGATGGATATTCTCGCGCTCCACCTGCGCCACGTAGCTCAGCAGTTGCAGCACAATATCGGCAATCAGGGCGTTGGTCACATCCGGCGCGCCGCTGGCCCTGGCGCGCGTGTCAAGCAATGGCATGTCCAACACCACAATGGCAACCCCGAGCTCCTTGGTAATGCGTCGCCATTCCTCAAGAATCTCGGAGTAATTACGGCCAAGTCGGTCGATAGAAAGCACCACCAGCACGTCCCCGTCTCCCAGGGCGTGCAGCAGCTCGCGATAATGCGGCCGATCGAAGTCCTTGCCGCTCGCATGGTCGGCATAAATATTCGCCGAGCCCACGCCATAGGCGCCCAGCGCATCCAGCTGCCGATTAAGGTTCTGATCGCGCGAACTCACCCGCGCATAACCGTACACCGTCGCCATCTCATCCCCGCTTTCTTGTAAACCTGCCAAAAAGGGACAGGTTTATTTTGGTAGGTTCTACCTCTCAAATAGCAGGTAAGCGGGCGGCCGAGCAGACGGCAAGGTAGCCACGATTCAAATGCGGAGGGCGGTCCCGAAAGGCCGCCCTCCGCTCCCCCACCATCGGTCGGGATTTGGCTAATGGATAAGCTTGAAGTCCAAGTGCCCACGCGTGGTATTGACGCGCGAGACCTCGATGATCACGCGCTGCCCCAGCTCGTAACGGGTGCCCGTGTCGGCACCCGTGAGCGTTAGCGCGTCCTCGTCGAACTCGAACCACTCGTTGCCCAGGCTCTTGATCGAAACCAAGCCTTCGACCTGCGTTAGATCCAAGCGCACAAAGAGGCCCATGCTGCTAACCCACGAGACGGTTCCGGCATAGCGCTCGCCTAGACGGTCCTCATAGTACTGGGCAATCTTGATCTTTTGCGTCGCATGGCTGGCGGCATCTGCCGCGCGCTCGGCATCGCTACATGCGCGGCAGATCTGCGGCAGAATGCGCGGCAGCGACTCGCGCCCCTTGCCGATCAGCCGCGGCGTACGGACCAAGGCGTCCTTGCCGCCGAGCTGCTCATAGGCCAACTGCAGTTTGAGCACGCGGTGCACCACCAGATCGGGGTAGCGACGGATGGGACTCGTAAAGTGACAGTAGCACGGCGCGGCGAGCGCAAAGTGGCCCTCGTTGCGCGGCTTGTACAGCGCGCGCTGCATGCTGCGCAGAAGCAGCGTGTTGACGAGCGGTGCGTTGGCCGTACCGGCGGCAGCATCAACTGCAGCCTGCAGCTCATCGGGGCTCCCCAGGGCAATACCGGCAGCACGGCGATCGTCGATGATGCCTAGCTGCGCCAGCGCAACGGCAGCACCGTGCAGGCTATCGGGGCTCGGATCCTCATGCACACGATAGCAGGCCTCGATATCACGGTCTGCCAGCCACTCTGCAACGCACTCGTTGGCGAGCAGCATGGCTTCCTCGATAAGCGACGTGGCACACGAACGCTCACGCGCCACAATCTGCACGGGCACTCCGTCCTCATCCAATAGAGCGCGAATCTCGGCCGTGTCAAAATCGACTGAGCCGCGGGCGCGACGAATACGACGGCGAAGTTCGGCGAGTTCGTTAGCGGCGACAAGGAAATCGCCGAGGTCGATGTTGTAGCCGCGGGCGGCCTCCTCGCACGCAAGACCGCGCTCAAGCGCTTCCTCGCGCGAGGTCTCGGCAGCCGCAACATCCTCGGCTGCACCCTCCAGCACCGAATACTCAACCGCGCCGGCACGCACCAGCAGCGCCTCGGCGCCGTCATAGTCCATACGCACACGCGAGCGAATCACGCTGGGGTACGGATCGTAATGCCGCACGCGACCCTGCTCATCGAGCTCGATATCGACGGTAAACGCAAGACGGTCCTCGTCAGGGCGAAGCGAGCACAGGTCACAGGACAGGCGTTCGGGCAGCATGGGAAGCACGCGATCGGCCAGATACACCGATGTCGTGCGATGGCGAGCCTCAAGATCGATATGCCCGTCCCAAGCCACATAGTGTGAAACGTCGGCGATATGCACACCCAGCTTGTAGCCACCCTCGGGCGTACGCTCCAGCGAAATGGCATCGTCAAAGTCGCGCGCGTCGACCGGGTCGATCGTGATGACAAAGCGGTCGCGCAGATCGCGGCGGAGCGGGTCCTTAAGCGCCGCGGACACATCGAGCGAAAGCCCCTCGGCCTCGTCCAGTGCGACCTCGGGATAGCTATCGGTATAGCCGTAGCGCGCCATCACATATTGAACGCCCAAATCGGGCGCGTCATCTCCGCCAATGCGGCGCTCGATCGTCACAGTGCCCGATTCCAGGCGCGTCGGGTAGGTCAAAATGCGCGCGACAACAGCATCACCCGGGCGGACGCCCAGGCGATCCGCCGAGGTATCCTCGGGCAGGATGAAGAAGTCGGCCTTCAGGCGCGAATCGAGCGGCTCGATCACACCAAGCGGACCGGCGGTCTGGTACGTGCCCACCACGCTTATGGCTGCACGCTCGACCACGCCCTCGATCACGGCGCGCCGCTCACCGTGCGGGCTGTTCTTAATGCTCACGGCAACGGTATCGCCATCCATGATCTCGCGCTTGCCGCGGCCCATGACCTTGTAGTCGCCATTCTCGGTTATGACATAGGCACTGTGCTCATGGAGCTGCACGCGCCCGGTCAGGCTCGGACGGCGTTCGCTGCGCACCGGCCCGCGCTTATTGCGAGCTCCACGCTTATGCTTGTTATTGCGCCCCATGGCGCCTCCTAACTATCGATTGCGAACTCCAAAGAGTCTACCCAAATGATTCGCTTTCCTGCCGTCCCCTAGGAATCAAAAAACGGGCCGCCCCATAAGAGACGACCCGTTGGAAGGGATGAATTCCAGGCATGCCTACACGCGCAGGTAGCGGCGCATAGCGATGGCAGAACCAAAGAGACCGATAATCACGCCGACCAGAATCAGCGCAGCATAGGTCACCAGGTAGTACTGCATCGGCAGGGCAAACGACATCCAGCCGATGCTCTCCTGCAGACGAGGAATCATCAGATTGCGCAGCAACTCCAGAACGCCGATGGAAAGCAGCGAGCCCAAAATGGCCTGCAGTACGCCCTCAGTGATAAACGGGCCACGAATGAAGCCGTTGCTGGCGCCGACCAGACGCATAATCGCAATCTCACGACGACGCGCCGTGATGGACAGGCGAATCGTGTTGTTGATGAAGATGAATGCGATAAAGGTCAGAAGGCCAACAAGCACCACGGCGGCGATGCGGATGTAGTTGGTCACCTGGAACAGGCGGCTCACTTCCTCCTGGCCGTACAGCACGCTCGCGTTGACGTCGCCGTCATCCGCGATCTTCTGGAAATCGGCATCCTTCTTGAGCTTCTCTGCCGTGCTCTCGACCTTGGACGGATCGTCCATCTCAATAGCAAAGGAAGCCGGCAGCGGGTTCTGGCCATCGAGCGCGCTCATGGTGGCGTCGGCGTTGCCCGACATCTTGCTCGTATACTCGGCCAGCGCGTCGTCCTTGTCCTTATAGGTCACGGACTTGACGTTATTCCACGTCTTAAGTTCGGCCTCAAAAGCCTGAACATCGGCCTGATCGGCGTCATCACTAATGAACGCGTTGATGACAACCTGATCCTCGACGGTACCGATCACGGAGTTCAGCATCGCGGAGCCCATGATGAACAGGCCGATGATAAACAGCGAAAGGAAGATCGTGATGACGGCGCCGAGCGAGGTAGTCCAGTTACGGAAGAAGTGGCTGATTGCCTCTTTGAAGGAGTAGCCCACGTTAGTTGGTACCATAGTTGCCGTAACCTCCTCTCTCCTGGTCGCGGATAACGTGGCCGCCCTCGAGGGCGACCACGCGACGGTGCATGCTATCGACCATCTCGCGGTCGTGCGTAGCGACAATCACGGTGGTGCCGGTGCGGTTGATACGCTCGAGCAGCTTCATGATGCCCAGCGAGATAGCCGGGTCGAGGTTGCCCGTCGGCTCGTCGCAGATCAGCAGCGGCGGACGGTTGACCATAGCGCGGGCGACGGCAACGCGCTGCTGCTCACCACCGGAAAGCTGGTCGGGCAGCGAGTCCATCTGATCGGCCAGACCGACCAGACGCAGCACCTCGGGCACCTGGCTGCGAATGACGCCCTTGGGCTTGCCGATGCACTGCAGGGCAAACGCCACGTTTTCGTAGGCGGTCTTTTGCGGCAGAAGCTTAAAGTCCTGGAACACGGCGCCAATCTGGCGGCGCAGGAGCGGAACCTTGCGATTCTTGATCTTCATGAGGTCCTGACCGGCAACCAGGATGCGGCCGCTCGTCGGCTTGACGTCGCGGTTGAGCGTAGACAGCAGCGTGGTCTTACCCGAGCCGGAGTGACCGACCAGGAAGACGAACTCGCCCGGATAGATCTCGATGTTGATGTCGTCGAGTGCAGGCTTGTTGGGCTGTGCCGGATAGATCTTGGTGACATGCTCCATAAGGATGACGGGCTCGACACCGGCCTGCTTGGCCATCTTCTTGCGGCTGGCCTGCGGATCGATGGGCGCAAACACCGACGTAAAATCGGGGTTGTTGAGCGCGTTATCGAGGCTTGCGACCTCGGCGGCCTGATCGCTCTCGACCACCGGGGCAGCAGGCTGCGTGGGGTCGGGAATAGCGGCAAAGAGACCGGACTGCGCAGGCTGAGGAGCCGGCGTCGCAGGGGCCATGGGGTCGGGAATGCCGGCCATGGTAGGCTGCGGCGTGGCGGCGCCAGCCTGAGGCTGCTCCACGCGAGCGGTCACGGCCTGAACGGGCTCAAAACCCGCCGTGCCGGAAAGCGCGACATCGCTGGTTGGATTGTAGGCAAAGGGATCGGATGCCGGCTGTGCCTGATCTGCCGGCTGAGCGGGGGCCTGAGCAACAGGCTGGCCCTTTGAATCCGGAGTGGCGAAACGACTGCCCTGGACGCCTGCCTGCGTCTTGGGGGCATCATCGCCCGCACCGGAGGTACGGAAGTGGTTACCCACTGGTGCTCCTTATCGTCGTGCGTTTAAACTACATGAGCGCTTTGTATTTTAGCAGCATTAGCTTTGCTGCACATAAGAAGCATGGCGTGCTTAGGGATCCCGTCGGCCGGACACAGGGTTACTCTCCAAATCGCCCCCGCTGCGCGCTTCGCGCGGCGGGGGCTCCTCCGTCCTGCGGAAAGATTTGGAGAGTAACCCTGTGCCCGGCCTGCGATAACTAAGGGGTCGCTGCGTTTATCTTGGGGTGCTGCATATACAAAGCTGGAAGGGTCTGAATTGCGCTTTGTCGATATATGCCCTTTTCCCTGATGGGACCGTGCTTGAGGGGCGTCTTCATAAGTTGCGGTGAAATAGGGACTGTTGAGCCTTTAGGCTGGCAAAATAGTCCTTATTTCACCGCAACTGAAACAGGGGCGCCCTCCAAGAGAGCGCCCCTGCCGGGTTTCCATAGTACTGGCGAAGCAGTTTTATAGTTCTGGCGAAGCAGTCCTTGAGATCCACCTTGCCTTATGCCAAGAACTCCTTGGTGGTTGCCACGATGTTGGCGGCGTCCAGGCCATACTTGTGCAAGAGCTCGGCACCCGGGCCGGACTCACCGAAGGTGTCGTTGACGCCGATCTTCTTGAGCGGCGTCGGGCACTGTTCGCACAGGACGTCGGCGACGGCGCTGCCCAGGCCACCGATCACGGAGTGCTCCTCGACGGTCACGACGCGACCGGTCTTGGTGGCGCTCTTGACGATCAGGTCGGCATCGATGGGCTTGATGGTGTGCATGTTGATGACCTCGGCATCGATGCCCTCGGCAGCAAGCTGCTCAGCGGCCTCGAGCGCCTCGCCGACCATCAGGCCGCAGGCAATGATGGTCACGTCGGCGCCCTCGCGCATGACGATGCCCTTGCCCAGCTCGAACTTGTAGGTCTCGGGGTCGTTGATAACCGGCGAGGCCAGACGGGCGAAGCGCATGTACACGGGGCCGTCGCACTCGTAGGCGGCGCGCGTCACGGCGCGGGCCTCGACGTCGTCGGCGGGAACAATCACGGTCATGCCGGGGATAACACGCATGAGGGCGATATCCTCGCAGCACTGGTGCGTGGCGCCATCCTCGCCCACCGAGATACCGGCGTGCGTGGCACCGATCTTAACGTTAAGGTGCGGGTAGCCGATGGAATTGCGGACCTGCTCAAAGGCGCGACCGGCGGCGAACATGGCAAAGCTGCTCGCGAAGGCAACGCGGCCGGTGGTTGCGATACCGGCGGCAACACCCATCAGGTTGCTCTCGGCAATGCCCACATCGAAGAAGCGGTCGGGGCAGGCTGCCTTGAACTTGCCAGTCTGCGTGGCGGCGGCCAGGTCGGCGTCGAGGACCACAAAGTCATCGTGCTCGTTGGCGAGCTCGACGAGGGCCTCGCCGTAGCTTACGCGCGTGGCGATTTTCTTGACGTCTGCCATCCTAGAGCTCCTCTCCGGCGGCCGTGAGCTCTGCCATGGCCTGCTCAAACTGTTCATCGTTGGGGGCCTTACCGTGCCAACCCACCTGGTTCTCCATAAAGGAGACGCCCTTGCCCTTCATGGTCTCGGCGATAATGGCGGTCGGCTGCCCCTTGGTGGCGCGAGCCTCGGCAAAGGCGGCGCGGATCTGGTCGAAATCGTTGCCGTCGGCAAGCTCCACCACGTGGAACTTAAAGGCACGGAACTTGTCGGCGAGCGGCATGGGGTCGTTGACCTCCTCGACGGGGCCGTCGATCTGCAGGCCGTTATGGTCGACGATCACGCAGAGGTTGTCGAGCTGCTGGTTGCCGGCAAACATGGCGGCCTCCCAGACCTGGCCCTCCTCGCTCTCGCCGTCGCCCAGCAGGGCGTAGGTGCGATAGTCGTCGCCCCAGTGCTTGGCGGCAACGGCCATGCCCACGGCGGCGGAGATGCCCTGGCCGAGCGAGCCGGTGGACATGTCGACGCCCGGGGTGTCGTTCATGTTGGGATGACCCTGCAGGTGGCTGCCGATATGGCGCAGCGTCTCGAGATCCTCCTTGGGGAAGAACCCACGCTCGGCGAGCACGGCGTACAGGCCCGGAGCGCAATGGCCCTTGGAGAGCACAAAGCGATCGCGGTCGGCCTTGCGGGGATCGGCCGGGTCGACGTTCATTTCCTCAAAGTACAGATAGGTCATGATGTCGGCAGCGCCGAGCGAACCGCCCGGATGGCCGGACTTGGCAGCGTGCACGCCGGTGACGATGCCCTTCCTTACCTCGTTGGCAACCTTTTTGAGCTCTTCGTCGCTCATTGTGCCTTCCTTTCATCCTCTTTAGACAAGATGCGCACGGCACGGAAAGGTAGTCCCAACACAGCCGCAATGCACGTACGTCATTCATTATGCTGGAAACTGATGGCTTTACCAGAGTTTTTATCATTATTTGAACAATTTAGCAGGCAGAACCGCTGATGAAACGGTTTATCAATGTGAACGTCTTTTGGATGGAACGCGATCGACCCTACGCGCTAATGTCCTTGAATCCCTCGCCGAAGGCTTCCGTAACGTCAGCGACCGTCACAATGGCGTGAGGATCGCGCTCGCGCACGATCGTCTTGAGGGTATTAAGCTCTCGACGGCTCACGATGACCATAATCACCGGCTTCTCGGCACCCGAATACATGCCAGTCGCCTTAAATTTGGTACAACCACGACCCAGGCCATACATGATATCGGCAGCGATATCAGGAAACTTGTCCGAGATGATGAGTACCATACGGCGTTTGTTGCCACCATCGACCACGGCATCGATCACGTAGCCGCTAATGACCATCGAAAGGCCTGCATACAGTGCGTTTTCGATTGAAAAGACCGGAGCCGACAGCGCGCATACGGCAACATCGATCGCCATGACGGTCGAGCCCACCGGCAGCGAGGTGTTACGCGAGATGATTTGGCCAATCGTGTCCGAGCCGCCGGTGTTGGCGCCGGCGCGCAACACCATGCCGTAACCGATGCCCGTAATAATGCCGCCCCACATAGCGGGAAGCATCAGGTCCGCATCTGCCAGAGGCGCTACAAACGGGGCGAACAGATCGGTAAAGAAGCCCAGCAGCACAAAGCCCGTCGCGGTCTGTACCACGTAGAACATGCCGCCCTCGCGCATAACGACCAACAACAGCAAGGCGTTCATCACGATCGTCTGAATACCAACGGGAAGCGATAGGCCGCGCGATGCACCGACCGCCTGGATAATGGTGGCAAGGCCCGTAACGCCACCGGCAGCAAGGCCGTTGGGAATCAAAAACAGGTCGGTCGCAATAGCGGCCAGAGCGCACCCCAACATAATCTGGGGCAGGTCGTGAAAAAAGTTCATCGAAAGAATGCGCTTGATGTCCAGACGATATGCCATGCTGCCTCCCTCAAAAAAGCGCACCCCATCGGATGCGCTTTGAACTTCTTCTTGTATTCGATTCTACCGATTCGCCGGACAAAAACCACCCCTGCGCAGGGTTTATTCTGGATACAAACCCGTCCAACCGTTGGGCTTGGCATCGGCTTGAAGCCGCCCGATGTTTTAGACCTCCGAGCCTTCTGCATCGGCGTTGCCGGTGGCCCAACGATGGTAGCCAATAACAAACGGGTCCAGGTCGCCATCGTCAAGGACGGCCTCGACATTGCTGGTCTCCACGCCCGTGCGTAGGTCTTTGACCATCTGGTACGGGTAGAGCACGTAGCTGCGGATCTGGTTGCCAAAACCAATCGTGGTCTTGGGTCCGCGAATCTCATCCAGGGCTTCGGCGCGCTTCTCGAGCTCAATCTCGTACAGGCGAGCCTTGAGGATCTGCATGCACGCGGCCTTGTTCTGGATCTGGCTGCGCTCGTTTTGGCAGGTGACCACAATGCCGCTGGGGAAATGCGTCACGCGCACGGCGGAGTCGGTGGTGTTGACGCCCTGACCGCCCGGGCCGCTCGCGTGGTACACGTCCACGCGGATGTCGTCGGGACTGATTTCGATGTCGATATCATCGGGTAGCACGGGGATGACCTCGACGCCGGCAAACGTGGTCTGGCGGCGCTTCTTGTCGTCGGTGGGGCTAATGCGAACCAAGCGATGGACGCCGGCCTCGGCGCGCAGCATGCCAAATGCGTCCTTGCCCTCGACGGTAAAGGTCGCGCGGTCGATGCCGATGACCTCGGCCGCGGGACAGTCGTTGATGGTGACCTTCCAGCCGCGACGCTGGCAGTACTTCATGTACATCTTAAAGAGCATGAAGGTCCAGTCCTGGGCCTCCAGACCACCCTGTCCGGGCTTGATGGTCACAATGGCATCGCCGTGATCGAACTCACCGGTAAACCAGCTCGAAAGCTCAAGCTCATCGATGGCACGGGCCAAGCGCTCAGCCGTGACTGCAGCCTCCTCGCGAAGGGCGGCGGCGTCGGGGTCATCCCCCATCTCCTCGGCAAGCTCCAGCGCGGCGCGGGCATCGGAAAGCTCGCCGCGCGCGGTATCCACGGCAGCGATATCTTCCTTGGTGCGCGCGATCTCCTCCATGGTGGCACGGGCGGCGTCGGCGTCATCCCAAAAGCCGGGGGCCACGCTTTTAGCCTCGAGCTCGGTCACGCGCGTGCGCTTTTCGTCCAAATGGAGATACGACTCGACCTCGCCGAGCCGGTCCGCAAACGCGTCCAGCTCGGCGGGCGTTACCTCTAAAGCCTCAGCCATTAACGATTCCTGCCGTGGCAGTACTTAAACTTCTTGCCGCTACCGCAGGGGCACGGGTCGTTGCGGCCCACGTTGACGTACGGATCGTCGCTCTCGGACTTGCGATAGGTGGTCACCTTGCCACCGTTGTTGACGGCAGCCGGACCACCCTGGACAGCCGTGCGGGCCTGCACCTGCGCCTGCTTGCGCAGCACCGAGTCGCCGTTGTCACCATCGACCTCGGCAGGACCGGAGAAGCGCGCGCCCTCGAGCGCGGGCTCCTCCTTGTGCTCCACAGCACGCGGGGCAGCCTTGATCTCGATACGCAGAACCGTGCGCAGGTAATCCTCGTACATGGTATCGACGAGTATCTGGAACGCGCCGTAGGCCTCGGTCTTGTACTCAACCAGCGGGTCGCGCTGGCCAAAGCCGCGCAGGCCGATGCCGGTCTTGAGGTAGTCCATCTCCTGCAGGTAGTTCATCCAGCGGGTATCGATGACGCGCAGCATGACCTGGGTGTTGAGCTCGCGCATCAGGTCCTCACCCAAGCGCTCGGCCTTCATGTTGTAGCACTTCTCTACGTAAGCCAGGACATCGGCGGCCAGGGCCTCATAATCCTCGTCGGGGAACTTCGGCGTATCGATGTGGCCGGTGAGCTCCACAACCCACTTGCGCAGGCCCTCCAGGTCACGCTCGCCATCGTGACTGTCCTTGGTGCAGAACTCCTGCACGCAGCGGTACACGGTGTCGTGCATGACCTCGGTGATGTGGTCGGTCAGGTCCTTGCCGTCCAGAATCTTATTGCGCTCGGCGTAGATGACCCGGCGCTGCTTGTTCATGACGTCGTCGTACTCAAGGACGCTCTTACGCATGGAGAAGTTGATGCTCTCGACCTTGTGCTGGGCGCTCTCGACGGCCTTGGAGATGATCTTGTGCTGGATGGGCATGTCGTCGCCCATGTCGGCCGTGACCATCATCTTGGAGACGCGGTCCATCTTGTCGCCGCCGAACAGGCGCATGAGGTCGTCCTCGAGCGACAGGTAGAACTGGGTCTCGCCCGGATCGCCCTGACGGCCGGAACGGCCGCGCAGCTGGTTGTCGATACGACGGGACTCATGGCGCTCGGTGCCGATGACGGTCAGGCCGCCGGCGGCAAGCACGCGCTCGCGCTCGGCCTTGCAAGTCTCCTTGGCCTCGGCGTTAAACTGCTCGAGCTGCTCGGGCGTCACATCCTCCATGGTCAGGCCCTCGTACTCCAGGCGCTCGCGCACCAGCTCGTCGGGGTTGCCGCCCAGCAGGATGTCGGTACCACGACCGGCCATGTTAGTAGCGATGGTCACGGCGCCGTAGCGTCCGGCCTGGGCAACGATGTGGGCCTCGCGTTCATGGTGCTTGGCGTTGAGGACCTCGTGTGCGATGCCGCGCTTGGTAAGGGCGGCGGACAGCTTCTCGGAACTCTCGATGGAGACGGTGCCCACCAGGACCGGCTGGCCCTTGGCGTGACGTCGCTCGACATCGTCGGCGACGGCGTTGTACTTGGCCTGAATGGTACGGTACACCAGGTCCTCGTGATCCACGCGCTGCACGGGCTTGTTGGAAGGGATGACTTCGACGGGCAGCTTGTAGATCTCGCGGAACTCGGCATCCTCGGTAAGTGCCGTGCCGGTCATGCCGGAGAGCTTGTCATACAGACGGAAGTAGTTCTGCAGGGTGATGGTGGCGAGTGTCTGGTTCTCCTCGCGTACGAGCACGCCCTCTTTGGCCTCGATGGCCTGGTGCAGGCCCTCAGAATAGCGGCGGCCTTCCATAATGCGGCCGGTGAACTCGTCGACGATCTTGACCTCGCCGTTGGTGACCACGTACTGCTTATCGCGGTGGAACATGTACTGGGCCTTCAGCGCCTGCTGCAGGTGGTTGACCAGCTGGCCGGAGAGATCGGCATAGATGTCATCGATACCCAGGCGGCGCTCGATTTTCTTAAGGCCGCGCTCGGTGGCGGCAATGGTGTGCTTGGCCTCGTCCATGACGTAGTCGCCCGTGGGTTCAACATCCTCGGTGGCGGTGAGCATGTCGTGCGACACGTCCTCGCCGCGCTCAAGGCCACGCACGGCACGCGCGAAGTCCTTGTAGGTACTGGCGGACTTAGTGCCAGCGCCCGAGATGATCAGCGGCGTCCTGGCCTCATCGATCAGGATGGAGTCAACCTCGTCGACGATGGCGTAGTTGTGGCCGCGCTGCACGCGCTGCTCGGGACGGGTAACCATGTTGTCGCGCAGGTAATCAAAGCCGAACTCGGAGTTGGTGCCGTAGGTGACGTCGGCCTGGTAGGCCGGGCGCTTGAGCTCGAGCGGCATGTTGTTCTGGAGCAGACCGACGGTCATGCCCAGGTACTTATAGATGCGGCCCATCCACTCGGAGTCGCGCTTTGCCAGGTAATCGTTGACGGTAACGACGTGCACGCCCTTGCCGGCAATAGCGTTGAGATAGCCGGCCAACGTGGAGACGAGGGTCTTACCTTCGCCAGTCTTCATCTCGGCAATGTGGCCCTCGTGCAGTGCCATGGCGCCAATGAGCTGCACGTCAAAGTGGCGCATACCCATAGTGCGCTTGGAAGCCTCACGCACGGTGGCAAAGGCCTCGGGAAGCATGTCGTCGAGCGACTCACCGTTGGCGTAACGCTCGCGGAACTTATCGGTCTGGGCGCGGAGTTCCTCCTCGGTCATCTTCTCAAACTGGGGCTCAAGACCGTTGATCTGGTCAACGATCTTGTAGTAGCGCTTAAGGTCCTTATCGGATCCAAAGGACAGCAGCTTTGACATGAATCCCATGTGGTTTTCCTTTTTGGCCATCGCCCACGCCGTGCAGCTGCGGGCGAGTTAAACACAGATGATTGTACTTTAGCCAAACAAGGCGCGGCCTATACGGTCGACCTCAACCGCCACGTAATAACTACGACCAACCTGCCACAATGGGACAGGTTAATTTTGGCAGGTTTTATCTGGGCAAACGCCGCCTCTCTGCCATTTGGTGCAATGGGGGCAGGTTGGTTTGCACCAATAAAAAGAAAAGGACCGCGCACCCAAACGGATGCACGGCCC
>OCQC01002125.1_pt1 | contig 12849 bp, 15 predicted proteins | sample 1538401 | NCBI WGS metagenome assembly OCQC01 (sample SAMN04571689, study PRJEB22368) | human gut metagenome | biome: human gut; material: stool | host: Homo sapiens | place: Luxembourg | collected 2012-08-03 | reverse complement strand
CGGTGCTGGAGGAATACGGCTACAAGCGCACCGCATGGGTGCTCGCCAATACGCTGCACGAACTCAAGTGGGATGGGCGTTTCAGCTACGCCAACAAGCATTGGGCAGAGAAGATATATATTCCCACAGATCTCAACCACAACAGCGATTTTGTTGTCCGAAGCCATCCGGCCGTGCTGGATGGCTTCGTCAGTTTCTACCGCAAGGCGGTGCAGGCGTTAAATCTCTTTGGCGCGGAGCATTGTGTCGGTGACCGCGCCGAGCAGGACTTCACCGGCAAGGTGCTGGTGCTGTCGCCGGATACGCTGAAGGAATCCTGCTGGAGTCAGGCGGATCAACTCTGGTATGCCCATGACGGCTTCGGCTGCAGGCCCCATGCCATTGGCCGCTCGGTGCGCTGCACCTGCCTGGGTGACGGCGAGACGACTCGCTGGAATCGACACGAGTTCATCGGCGTGCTGGATGAAAAATACCTGCCCGACTGGGCGCGGGAGAAGCTCATGGAGCTGACCGCACCCCGGCAGGAGGAACCGGCCGCAAACGAGATGAAGCTGGAATGATCGGAGGTGAAATAAGTGCAGCGCATCTTCATTGATAACCATGACCGCATCCTCTATTACAGCAATCCTGCCGGATACATCGCGGAAAAGGAGGCGGTAGTGGATACCATGTTCCAAACGCAGGAGCTGGAGCGTTTTCTGCAAAAGCAGTCGCTCACCATCCGCTGGGAGGACGGTGTCTATGACCGCCTCCTGCTGGGCCAGAGGGGCGGCCGCTTCGACCCAGAGACTCCGCCCCTGAAAAGCTGCCGTGTGTGGCAGCTCACGCGGGACAGCCCCATCAATATGCGCTTCATCCCGTATGAAGCCCTGCTGGAGCGTTTCGGACAGCCTGACCGTAAGCACTACGAAACAGTCTATGACGGTCTGGTCGGGACCAATGACCCGGAGGAGATCTACACGCTCTTCCGCGACCCGGTTCCCGGCTACGACGGCCGACCCATCGGCATCTCGGATGTGCTGGAGCTGTACGACGCCGACGGCAGCGAGTTTTACTACTGCGACCGTGTCGGCTTCCGGCAGATCGAGTTTGCACCCCAGCAGGAAATGGATCTGTGTCCGTGAATTGAGCACCCGGCCGGGTGCTTTTTTCATATCAACATCAGAAATGGAGGAAAGAAAAATGCCCAAGAACCAGGCCAAAGCAAGCACTCCCGTCCCCGCGCAGGAAAGCCGGTCCCCCGTGTCCTTCGATGTCCGAGTTTATCCCGTGAAGGACAGCAAGTATACCCTCGCCAACGCCAATGTGGACATCAACGGCGTATTCGCCATTCGCGGCGTGAAGGTCATTCGCGGCGAGAAAGGCCCCTTTGTCGCCATGCCGCAGTACAAGGACAGCCATGGGGACTATCACGACATCTGCTTCCCCTGCACGAAGGAGGCCCGCCAGCAGTTCAACGATGCGGTGCTGAACGCCTACGAGCAGTCGCTCGGGCAGGCCCAGCAGCCGGACAATGCTCCCGCCGCGGAGCAGGTCATGTAAGTCACCCACAACACAAAACATATAACTTGTAGGAGGAAATTATCACATGAAGAAGTTTATCAAGAACACCGCCAATTCCATCCGCACCAAGGCCATCCGCCTTGCCGCCACCCGCCGCTCCGGTGAGGGCTACATCGACACCGCCGTCAAGATCCTCATCGCCGTGGTGCTGGGCGCTCTGCTGCTGGCGGGCCTCTACGCTTTGTTCGGCGATGTGGTCATGCCCACCCTGAACCAGCGCATCAAGGATATGTTCAACTACGCCGGCGCGCTGGGCGGCTGATCCGTGGCATCCGTCCTGCAGGGGACGCTGTTCCTCATCGGACTTATGAGCGCGGCATGGACGGATCTCCGGCGCAGGCAGATCTATGACCTTTCCGGTATTGTCATCGCAGGGGCGGGGCTGATTTCCTTCAGCCCCGCCCGGCTTCTCGGCCTGGCGCTGGCCGTCCCGTTTTGGCTGGCAAGCCGGAGAGGACGCGGCGGCATGGGAGATGCGGTCCTCATCGCCGCCTCCGGTTTCCTGCTGGGCTTTCTGCGCGGAGTCGCCGGACTGGTGCTGGCACTGGTGCTGTACTGCCTTTTCTACCTTGCAATAGCCGCCCTGCACAAGATCCGCAGGCAAGAGCATCCACCGGAGAGCTATCCATTCGCGCCATTTCTTGCAGCGGGCTTCTTTACCGCATATATCATCTAAGAATAAGGAGGACTTGCTCCATGAGTATTTTCAAAAACCGCACGGTCATCGGCGTCATCTGCATTCTGCTGGCGCTGGTGATCTGCTTCGGCATCACGCCGCTGTTCAATCAGAGCATCAGCCAGAAGGCGGAGATCGTCCGCGTCACAAAAGACATTCACGCCGGCGAGCTCATCACCAAAGACATGGTCACCACGGCCGAGGTCGGCTCCTTCAATCTCCCCTCTGGTCTTATGACCGTGAAAGACAATGTAGTGGGCAAATACGCCAAGGCGGACCTTGCCGTTGGCGATTATATTCTCGCTGCCAAGCTCTCGGATGCGCCCGCCGCCGAAAATGCTTATCTCTATAATCTGGACGGCACGAAGCAGGCCATCTCCGTCACCATCAAGAGCTTCGCCACAGGACTGTCCGGTAAGCTCCAGAGCGGCGACATCGTATCAGTCATCGTGGCGGACTACCCGGAGGACGGTGAAACCACCATCCCCGCCGAGCTGCAGTACGTGGAGATCATCTCTGTTACCGCCAGCACCGGCTATGACGCCAATACCGGTGAAGCAAAGGGTGATGAGAAGGAGCTGCCCTCTACTGTGACCTTCCTCGTTCTGCCGGAGCAGGCCAAGGTGCTGGCGGAGCTGGAGCAGGTCGCCAAGCTCCATTTAGCGCTCGTCTACCGCGGCACGGCAGACGGTGCAAAGCAGTTCATTGAGGCACAGGATGCACTCATCGAGGAGCTGTACGCAGAGCCGGAGGAAGATCCCATTGAGGAGGGCGAAGCCGCCGATCCTACCGCAGAAATGCCGGAGAGTGAGGTGACAGGATGAATTTCAGAAAGGCCAGCATCTTTCAGCGCGACACAGAGAAGCCAGAGGAGCAGAATGACAGCGGCGGTATGCTGGCGGTCTGGGGCAGCCCCGGCAGTGGGAAAACGGTGACAGCGGTAAAGATCGCAAAGGCGCTCTCCGCCAAGAAGAAAAATGTTATCCTTCTGCTCTGCGATATGGCCGCTCCCATGCTGCCGTGCATCTGTCCCGCGGACGCTCTGGAGAGCAATGGCTCTCTTGCCGGCGTCCTGGCAGCCGCCCGTATCAGCGAGAACCTCATCAAGCATAACCTTGTCACCTTTAAGCGCAACAGCTGCCTTGCGGTATTGGGGCTGCTCGAACGGCAGAACGAGTACAGCACTCCGCCCTTTACGCAGAAACAGGTGGTAGAGCTGCTGGACGGCCTGCGTCAGATCGCACCCTATGTCATCGTGGACTGCGGCAGCTACATTGCCAACGACATCCTCTCCGCCGTGGCGCTGATGGAGGCGGACAGTATCCTGCGCCTTGCCAACTGCGACCCCAAGAGCGTCAACTACTTTGCAAGTCAGCTCCCTCTGCTGGACGGGCCTGAGTGGGACATGGACAAGCAGTATAAGGTGGCATCCAATGTGAAGCCCTATCAGGCGGCGGACCACATCGGCAAGGTGCTGGGCGACACGGCCTTTGTGCTGCCCTATTCCCAGGAGCTGGAGGAGCAGTATCTGGCCGGCAACCTGCTTGCCGACCTCGTCCTCAAGGACAGCCGACCCTTCCGCAAGGAGTTAGAGCGTATCATTGCGGAGGTGTTTTAATATGGCTCTTGGCGAAAAGCGAAACGGCTCGGTCTTTGCCACAGCTGCACAGCGGCGGGACGCGGCGGAATATCAGGTCACCTTGGAGCCGGAGATCGTCCCCGTAGTGGTGGACGACACGCCGCAGAGGACTCTGAACACCGACATTGGCGCCCTCGGACGGGCGCACAACCTGTTCTTTACCCCGACGGCAGAGGGCAGGGACTTCAATTCCGTGCTGCAGGAGGTGCAGGAGTACATCTCCGGCGCCTACGCCGCACTCATCACCGAAGGCGGCGAGGACTCCAAGGAACAGCTCATGCGCTACATCACCAAGTACCTGCAGGACCGGCGTATCGCCGTAGCAGGCATGACGCAGACGGAGCTGGTGGACGCCATCTATTCCGAGATGGCGGAGTTCGGCTTCCTGACCCGCTATATCTACGCCGACGGCATTGAGGAGATCAACATCAACTCGTGGCGGGATATCGAGGTGCAGTATTCGGACGGCCGAAGCGAAAAGCTCACGGAACACTTCGACTCGCCGGAACACGCCCTCGCCGTCATCCGCCGTATGCTCCACGCCTCCGGCATGGTGCTGGACAATGCCAGTCCCTTGGTTACGGGACACCTGACCCGCAACACCCGTATTGCCGCTATGAAGTCCCCCGTGGTGGATGAGGATGTGGGCGTCGCCGCCTCCATCCGAATCGTCAACCGCCACAATCTCAGCCGTGAGGATCTGCTGCGCAGCGGCACGGCCACAGCGGAAATGCTGGACTGGCTTTCCGTATTTTTACGCTATGGGATCTCCATCTGTGTGGCTGGCGCCACCTCCTCCGGCAAGACCACGGCGGCAGGCTGGCTGCTGACCACAATTCCAGACAGCAAACGCATCTTCACCATCGAGAACGGCTCCCGTGAGCTGGAGCTGGTGCGGGAGGAAAACGGTAAGGTGACCAACTCGGTGGTCCACACGCTGACCCGTGACAGTGAGAATGAGCGTCAGCGGATCGATCAGATCGCGCTGGTGGATATCTGCCTGCGCTTCAACCCGGACATCCTTGTGGTGGGCGAGATGCGCGGCGCCGAGGCCAATGCCGCGCAGGAGGCCGCCCGCGTGGGCGTGGCGGTGCTGACCACCATCCACTCCAACTCCTGCGAGGCGACCTACCGCCGCATGGTGTCCCTGTGCAAACGAGCCGTGGATATGTCGGACGAAACGCTTCTCAGCTATGTGACGGAGGCATACCCCATCGTGGTCTTCTGCAAGCAGTTGGAAAATAAGCAGCGCCGCATGATGGAGATCATGGAGTGTGAGATCCTGCCCAATGGGGATCGCCGCTACAACACGCTGTTCCGCTATGTTATCACGGAGAATCACATGGAGGACGGCAAATTCGTCATTGAAGGACATCACACGCAGGTGAACGAGATCTCCGTGAGTCTGCGCAAACGCCTGCTGGAAAACGGTATGCCCAACGAGGAGCTGCAGGCTCTTTTGAAACCCAAGAAGGAGGTGAACGCCACTTGACAGCCCTGCTGCTGACTGCGTGCGTCGGCATGATCACCGGCGCATTTCTTATCTTTCGCATCTCGCCCATGGATTTCACGCTGGGTGTGTTCCGCCGGTTGACCGCCGGGCCCAAAAGCATCCGGGATGAGATCAACGAGACCACCCGTCGCAAAAAGCCCGGTCTCTTCCGCCGCGAGATATCAGAAGCGCAGACGGTCCTACAAGCCACCGGCAAGGAGGAACGCTTTCCCATGCTGTGCGCGGCATCTCTGCTGCTCTTTGCCGTGGGTGCGGGCATTGCCATCATCATGAATAACCTCTTGCTGGTGCCGGTGCTGGCGGCCGGCATGATGTTCCTGCCCTTTTGGTACATCAAGCTCACGGCCGGACACTACAGGAAAGCTGTTACCGCCGAGTTGGAAACGGCACTTTCTATCATCACCACAGCTTACCTCCGCAGCGAGGATCTGCAGACCGCCGTGGAGGAGAACATCAACTACCTGAACCCGCCCGTGCATGGTGTATTCCGCGGCTTCCTCACCCGCATCAAGCACATTGACCCGGATATGAATGCGGCGTTGGCGGAGCTGAAGTCTGCTATCGACAATGAGGTGTGGCGGGAGTGGTGTGAGGCACTCTCCGCCTGTCAGTATGACCACAGCATGAAAAGCACCCTCAATCCCATTGTGGCAAAGCTCTCGGATATGCGCATCATCAATGGGGAGCTGGAGAATCTCGTATTTGCTCCCCGTAAGGAATTCATCTCCATGGCGGCGCTGGTGGTGCTGAATATCCCGCTGCTGTACTTTCTCAGCAAGGACTGGTATGCGACCTTGATGACCACCGTACCCGGCAAAGCGGTGCTGGCGGTCAGCGCAGCCGCTATCTTTCTCTCCTTTGCCAGAGTGGTCAAGCTGACCCAGCCCATTGAATATCGGAGGTGACGGACATGACGATCTTACTGTTCCTTTTCGGTGTAGCCGTTGCCGCGGGACTGTTCTTCATCTTGGCAGACATTCTGAAGCTGCCCCGCTTCTCCACGGAGAAGGCACTCCTGTCCGCAGGTCGAGCCGAGAAAAAGCGGATGAAGTCGCTGGACGCGATCTTCCTTGGCTGGGCCATCAAGCTCTCCAAGTATATCCGAATGGATGAATACAAGAGGCATCGGCTGGAGCGCACGCTGAGTGCTGCCGGCATGGACATGACGCCGGAGGTCTATTTGGCCTATACCATCCTCAAGCCTGCCGCCGCGCTGCTGGCGGTCATTCCGTGTCTGCTGATCTTTCCTCTGCTCTCGCCCATCGTGGTGCTGCTGGCGATATTGCTTTACTTCAAGGAGAGCCGCAAGGCGGAGGAAAAGGTCACCGAACGCCGCGAGAAGATCGAGGGTGAGCTGCCCCGCTTTGTTGCCACAGTGGAGCAGGAGCTGGGAGCCAGCCGCGATGTGCTGACGATCTTGGAAAACTACAAGCGTCACGCCGGTCCCGACTTCGCCCGTGAGCTGGATGTGCTGACGGCGGATATGCGCTCGTCCTCTTACGAAGCGGCACTGGTCCGCTTCGAGGGCAGGCTGGCGTCGCCCATGCTCTCCGACATCGTGCGCGGGCTCATCGGCGTCCTGCGCGGTGATGACGGGCGAATCTATTTCCAGATGCTCTCCCATGATATGAAACAGCTGGAGCTTCAGCGGCTCAAGGCGCAGGCGGCGAAGATCCCGCCCAAGATCCGTGTGTATTCCTTCGTCATGCTGGTCTGCTTTATGCTCATCTACATTGTGGTCATCCTCATGCAGATCCTCACCTCGATGGGAGGGCTGTTCGGATGAAAAACAAATGGAAGAAACGCTCCGGCGAGGGCTACATCGATACCTGCGTCCTCATCCTCTGCGCCATGCTGGTGATCGCATTGGCGGTGAAGGTGCTGCCGGTGTATGTGGCGAAGCAGCAGCTTGACACCTTCGCCGCCGAGCTGGTGCGGGAAGCCGAGATCACCGGCAGAGTCGGGAGTGAAACGACCTCCCGTGCGCAGGTGCTTTCCGAGCGGTTGGAGATCGACCCGGACATCCGCTGGTCTCGTACCGGCCGCATCCAGCTCAACGAGGAGGTGACGGTGACGCTGACCATGGATGTGGACATCGGCTTTGGTGGGCTTGGCAGCTTCCCCATTGAGCTGACGGCACAGGCCAGCGGCAGATCGGAGGTGTATTGGAAATGAGAAAGCTGCTTTTTCGCTCCCGCTCCGGTGAGGGCTATCCCATGGTCATTGCTGTGACCCTCTGCCTGCTCATGCTCTTTATGGTCATAGCGGAATACTTTCGAGTGAACATCATCGTGCAGGGCGTGCGGGACGCGGTGCAGCAGGCGGTCATTGCCACGGTCAATGAGAACTATGACGATGTGTACCACTCTGTGCGGGAGGGCTATGCCGCAGGCTGGTTTCCAGAGGGGGACGGCGAGTGGTTCGAGTCCATCGACGCCGGTGATATCTACGGCAACCTGTCCTATATCCTCGGCCTTACCACAGATGGCGATGGATACATGAAATACGCCGGAAATGAGCTGGAGTATACGCTCTCCGACCTGTCCGTACATATCTCCAACAACGCCATCGCCTCAGGTCGGAGCGAGGGGTATCTCGCAACCGCCACCCTCCATCTGGAGGTCCCCACCCGCTTTGCCGGACGTGTGCTGCCGCCCGTGAGCCTAAATCTGCAGGTGCAGGCCAAGTATATCCCGAAGTTTTAGTTCTTTTCACTTCTTGCAGTAGACTTCCGAAGAAAGCTGTGGTATGTTCGGGATAAGAAGAAAAATCACTGACCCCTACAAAGGAGGAGTTCGACCTATGACAGACAAAACAAAACGCATCATCCTCATTGCGGCAGGCGTCCTGCTCTGCGCGGTACTGGTGGCGGGGATCGTCAGCCGCCTTGCTGCGGTACCCATGCCCATTGACCCCGCCATCCCGGACGATACACCCGACACGAAAGATCCGGTTGTGAACATCAGCGATCCAGAGGTAAAGGTGGATAGCAAGACGGATGGCAAACAGCATGACCCCGGCAGGGATGCTGACAGCTCTGGCATAGAGCAGACCATTCAGGGTACGCCCACCAAGCCGGACGCGCCGGAGCATCCCGGCAAGACGGAAAAGGACCATGCGGCGGATGATGTGCCGGAAGCGGAGCGCAACAAGGAAACGCCGCCCACCTACAAGCCGGAGCAGACTGAGGTAAAGCCACAGCCCACGGAGCCTGCAGGCGGCAGCACCAATGATGCCGGACAGGTGTATGTTCCCGGATTCGGCTATGTGACGCCCAGCGGTCCCAACACAGTCATCGATGGGCAGGACATCTATGAGAACGGCAACAAGATCGGTATCATGGGCGGCTGACCTCGCCCTTCCAAGAGAGACACGGCTGAGAAACGGCCGTGTCTCTTTTTATCTTCACGACTGGAGGAATGCGTATGAAAAGGATCATATCCCTGCTGCTGGCATTGGTGATAGCGATATCCGCCGCTATTCCCGCCTATGCCACAGGGGACGGTAACATGGACAGCGGCGGCAGCGGCATGGGGGACGGCACAAAGACCAACTACTGGAATCCCGGCATGGACGGAGTGAGATTATCTGTCGTTCATGCTGACAACAGAGCAGTTATTGGAAGTGTGGTGGATTGGAGCAATCAGAAGCCCAACGCAAACATTGCTCATTTCGGAAAAGTGTCCAAGCTCTCCTATAATACTGGGAGAACCTTATCTCCCGCGGTGGGTGGCTATGTCTGCGTGCAGCCAACGCAGAAGCTGCCCAAGATCATCTCCACCGGCAGCAGTAAGGCCAGCATCGCCGCGATTCGCAGCTATTTCACCGATGAACAGGTCATCCGAGCGATTGCCGGATATGTGGGAATCGACTTTGATTTGCTTATCAGTGGAGATTACAGAATCGTGGTGGAGCCGCTGGCCTATCTCTGCTACAACGGTCAGCAGTTCGCCATGACCGCCACGGAAGCGGCTCTGTATGATCAGACCGTCAACGGTGACCTCCGAGTAAAGCTCGGCTCTCTTACCCACAAAAATCTGCCGCTGGCAATTTTCCTGGAGGAAGCGGATCTCGGCTACGCCGCATGGTCCGGCAGCCGCACGGAGAAGGCATCCAACGGCGACATCATCTCCTCTCTTGGTATCGGCATCGTCCGCTTCAATGAGGTGACCACACCGCCCGAACCCGGCGAATATGACTACGAATACCGCGTCAACACAGAAGTCATCACCTCCGTGGAGGTGCGCGGCGGACAGTCCGACCCGGACAACCCCGTATCGGTACGCTTTAACATCCAGGGAAGGACTTACACTGTCAGCAATGTCTACTACCCGGACGGCGACAGCCAGCTGGCATGGGTGCGCTGGCGTACTCCCGCGGAACCCTGCGTCATAACGATTTCCGTCAGCGTGTACGGCGGCGGCTCGGCGCAGGGCACCATCACCTGTAATATCGTGGATCTGGACGGCAATGACCCGCCCAATCCCCTGGCGGATGACCGCAACGATGCTTTCCGTCTGTCCTCTATTCCAGAGAAAGAGCAAGTGACTTCGGCGTCCTGGGGCATCTGGTCACCGTGGTGGCAGGAGAATTGGGAGTGGGTGGAAAACTGGCAGAAATGCTGGCACACAGACCGCTGGACGGATGCGGACGGCAAGACCCACACGGACCGCTGGTACCATTGGGTGGACAACGGCTGGTGGGAGGATCACGGCTGGTGGGAGTTTGACTATAACGGCTACTCTGCCGGCTTGGCCGGCAGTATGAAGATCACGCCGGATGAGAAGAGCCCCACGGCGACCGCATCCACTCTGAAAAGCGGCTATGGCGTTCAGGAGAAGGTGACCGCAAAAGTCACCACAAATCAGAGTGCGGCGGTGACGGCAGCCCAGAACGCCGTGACCTATTTCCCGGAGTTTGGCTACGAGAGCTATTGGCGGCTGCTGGAGGCGGATATTTCCGGGCGAAGCACGACCTTCCAATTCAAAGCCAACCCCTACAGCACCTACAACCGCCGTACCCACTTCACGCCCATTTGGTACCCGGACGGCAGCTATACGCCCTACACATGGCTTCTGGATTGCTGGACGCCGGCGGGAATGCTCTCCATGAACCTGACGGACAGCGTCACCATCCGGGGGAATCTCTGGGAGGAGTGGCATATTGCTCCCGCAAAACAACGATAGAAACGGAGGAATCTATGAACAACACAAAACGCAAACGCCTTTGTGCGGCACTGGTGCTGTCCCTGCTGTTGGTCTGCGTGATGGGAACCACGGCCTTCGCTGCCGGTACCGGCGATGTGGCAGGCGCGGTGGAAAGCACATGGCAGACGGCATCCGGTCAGATCAAGACCGTGGTGAACAATGTAGTCTTTCCCGCCATCGACCTGATTTTGGCGGTATTCTTCTTCGCCAAACTTGGTACGGCCTATTTCGACTTCAGAAAAAACGGCCAGTTCGAGTGGACGGCGCCCGCCATTCTGTTCGCGTGCCTCGTGTTCACGCTGACAGCACCGCTGTACATCTGGCAGATCATCGGAATTTGAGGTGCAGACGATGACATTTTACGAACAGGAGCTTCGGAAGATCGTCGGAGAACGGTACCCTGACGCCGCTTATGTGGGCAGAGCCTGCTATGTCCGGTTGGACGAGATGAATCGGGCAAAAATCCAGTTTGTCACTACCGGCATCGCAAATCAATACAGCGCTCTGCGGCTGACGGTACTGAATCGTCAGGAGGGTGATGTAGACAATCTGCTGCTTCGCTTTTCTGACTTGTTCGGCAAGAAGATGGTGAATAATCCCAACTTCCGGGATGGGGTTATCCCTCACATTTGGGATGACTATGGAAAGGTGAGCTGGTATGTATACCACCCCACCCGGCAGGATTATGAGGTGCTGTCCGATGCAGTGTCAGACTATCTGGAGGTATTTCAGGATATGAGCCAGTCCGCTGACCGGGCGTGGGAGCAGACAATGTAACAAAAGCGTGATTTGAAGGCCGTACCAGCTGTACGGCCTTTGCCATATCCCAAAGCAGCTGGTGCGGCCTCACCCGGAGGTGAAACCGATCAATGTTCATTTGGGATTTTGTTGCCGCCAAGGTGTTAGGCCAGATCGTGGACTGGTTCTACAGTCAGATCGTAGGCTTTCTCGGCAACTTCTTTTCGGAGATGGGAAACATGGGCGCGGAGCTCTTCACCATGGATTGGGTGCAGAGCATCGTGCTGTTCTTCTCCTATTTGGCATGGGCACTCTACGGCACAGGGCTGGTGGTGGCCTGCTTCGAGACCGGCGTGGAGTATTCCAGCGGCCGCGGCAACATCCGTGAGACCGCCCTCAATGCCATCAAGGGTTTTATGGCTGTCAGCCTCTTCACCGTTGTTCCGGTACGGCTTTATGAGTTGTGCGTTTCTCTGCAGGGGACCTTCACCGCGGCGCTCACCGGCTATGGGACATCCATCGGGGATGTGGCCGGAGAGGTCATGCAGGAGTTCAATGCCGTGGAATCGATATCCGACCTGACGGCAGGGCCGCTGCTGGGCTTCGGCAGCATCACCAGCGGGATCATGATCCTGTTCTGCCTTATCCTTATGGCGTATGCGATCATCAAGGTCTTCTTCGCCAATCTGAAGCGCGGCGGCATCCTGCTCATCCAGATCGCCGTGGGAAGCCTCTATATGTTCAGTGTCCCTCGCGGATATACGGATGGCTTTATCCAATGGTGCAAGCAGATCATCGGCTTATGCCTGTCGGCGTTCTTGCAGGCGACGATCCTTGTCGCCGGACTTATGGTGTTCAAGGATCATGCCCTGTTAGGGCTTGGACTCATGCTCTCCGCCGGCGAGATCCCCCGTATCGCGGGAGCCTTTGGACTGGATACCTCCACCAAGGCAAACCTCATGAGTGCTGTCTATACCGCACAGGCCGCCGTCAACACCACGCGCACGGTCGTACAGGCGGTGGCGAAATGAGCAGACTGACGATGGGCAGCTTGTTCGATGGAATCGGCGGCTTCCCGCTTGCCGCAATCCATAATGGAATCATACCCGTTTGGGCAAGCGAGATTGAAGCCTTTCCCATTCAGGTAACAAAACTCCGTTTTCCACAGATGCAGCATACAGGCGATATTACAAAGCTGAACGGCAAGACGCTTCCCCTTGTGGATGTTATCTGCGGGGGCAGTCCATGTCAGGATCTGTCGGTTGCCGGACAGCGGCGCGGGCTTGCCGGAGAACGCTCCGGCTTATTTATGGAACAGGTTCGGATTGTAAAGGAGATGAGGAATGCAGATGAAAACCGAGGATTACCAGATCACCTTGTTCGACCTCGATACCTCGTTTGGGAAAATGTTCCTTATGCACTTCAACACATAAGGAACATTATGAACAGAAATCAATTATGTATAGCACCTCCATAAAAAGCAGTGAAACAGAGCATTTTACTCTGTTTCACT
>OCQC01002098.1_pt1 | contig 12962 bp, 10 predicted proteins | sample 1538401 | NCBI WGS metagenome assembly OCQC01 (sample SAMN04571689, study PRJEB22368) | human gut metagenome | biome: human gut; material: stool | host: Homo sapiens | place: Luxembourg | collected 2012-08-03 | reverse complement strand
CCGCCGGCCACCCTTTTGACGTAAAGCAACGTAATGAAGGTCTGGAATACGCTTTTCCCGTGACTATCGGCGATAACGTATGGATCGGGGCGCAAGCCTGTATCCTTCCCGGGGTGACCATTGGCGATAACACGGTAATCGCCGGAGGAAGCGTCGTAACCAAAGATATTCCGGCCAATGTCATAGCTGCCGGCAATCCCTGCCGTGTAATCCGGGAAATAACGGAAGCCGACCGGAATAAATACCGCCAGCCCTAAGCTCCCGTTTAGGGTATCCCTAAGCCCTCGTTTAGGGCAGCCCTAAATTCCCGTTTAGGTTCATCGTAAATATCTCACTTCGGCAACGAGTGCCGGTAATCCTTGGGCGATGTACCTACTATCTTCTTAAAGATACGGCTGAAATAGTAGGGATCGTCAAAGCCCAGTTTCAAGGCGACCTGATTGATTTTCATATTTGTATGTAATAATAGCTGGCAAGCCCGGTCTATTTTCATATGTAAGAAATAATTCATCGGCGCATAGCCGGTTTCCTTGAAGAAAAGCCTGTACATATAAGATTCCGAATAGCCGAAATGAGAGGCCAATTCCTTTAATGTCAATTTATTTTCCAGATTCTCCGTCATGAAGTGGGTCGCCAAACTAATAAAGAACGTATTCTCCGCCTTGCTTTTGGAGAATTTAGCCTCCCTATACGTCTTCACATAGAGGAAAGAGGCGATCAAATGATTGAAACTTAAATTGACATAATTAACCGTAGCCTCATCCGTCCCGCTCTCCAACACGTTCAATAGTTCATCGAAGAAGGCGATACGATCGCCGATACGGGAATTATCATCCATGTCGATCGGGATCACCCCTTGCAGTTGATCACTGATATACTTCGCCTTTTTCCCTTTAAAATGTGCCCAATAAATATACCAAGGATCATGCTCGCTCGAACCATATTGATGGGGCTTCTCTGCCGGGAGGATGAAAAAATGATTCTCGGGTACGACATATCGTTTTCCATCCAACACGTACCAACCCTCTCCTTTGGTGCAATAAATTAAAAGGTACTCTCCACAACCGGACGCACGATCAATATAATGGCTTTCCGCCTTCGGAAAATACCCCATAGAGTGTACGACCAAGTCCGCGACCAACGGGTTGTTCAACGCTTGTTCTATAACGTAGAAAGGATAGACAATCAATCGCTGACCGGAAAAACCATGCTTTATTTTCGCCATAAACCAGAACTTTTAGATGGTTACTGAATAACGCAAAGATAATCCATTTTTTTTAGCTAGATACTCTATTATCCAAATCCTTTATGTGCAGTATTTTTGCCAATGAACAAATAAACCATATCAAATGGCGTTATCATAAGGAGATAATCAAACTAAATATTCTAACAGATGAAAAAGATCGTATCTATTTTTCTAGTAACCATTTACGGGATGTGTATGGTTGCATGTGGAAGTCGTTCCTCATCCACAGAAGTAAAAGATAATGTATTGACTGAGGAGGAAAAAGCGGAAGGCTACACCTTGTTATTCAATGGCAAGGATTTTACCGGTTGGAAAATGTTCAACGGGGGTGATGTCAAGGGATGGCAGGTAGAAGACGGGGTGATCGTCGGCTACGGAAACGGTGGTGACGTGATAGCGGATACCACGATCAAGGTAAGTACCGATATCGTTACCGTTAAGAATTACCATAATTTCCAGATCAAATGGGACTGGAAAATCGGAGCGCAAGGAAACTCCGGATTCTTATATCACGTACAAGAAGGGCCTAAGTACAAAGCTCCTTTTGAAACCGGCCCGGAATACCAGTTGATCGATGACGATAACTATCCTTGGGTCAGCGAGACCGGAAAAGAGGGATTGGAAGACTGGCAGAAAACGGGTTGCAACTACGCTATGTATGTACCGGAAACCAAACAGGTGAACCCTCCGGGAGAATGGAACTCCTCTATGGTACTTTACAAGGATGGATATGTTGAGCACTGGCTGAACGGAGAAAAACTTTTCTCTTTTCAAGAAGGGTCCGAAGATTGGAAGATGCGTCGTTATAGCGGTAAATGGGAAGCTTTCCCCGATTACGGTATCTCTACCACCGGTAAACTTTGTTTTCAGGACCATGGAAGTAAAGTATATTTCAAGAATGTGAAGATTAAGGATTTAGACTAATTGTATTAAGAAATCAATGCCATGAATAGAAAAGAATTCTTTAAAGTATCTGCCGCAGCAAGTCTAGCGTCACTACTATCCCCTCTTTCCGCCTATGCGGAGAAATTCGAATCGGAAGGTAAAAAGGTGAAAGTAGCCGTTATCGGTTGCGGAAGTGTATCTACCCAATATTTTCCCCATATATCGAAATGCCCGTATGTAGAAATCGTGGCTTGTTGCGATATCAAACCGGATCGTGCTCAAAAGGCGGCCAAGCAATATAATATACCTAAATGGTACAAGCATATCGATGATATGCTTAGCGGTTCCAAGTTCGACTTGATGCTTACATTGACCGATATGCAGGTTCACGGAGAGTTGAACCGTAAGGCTTTGATGGCGGGAAGAAATGTCTGGAGCGAGAAACCTTTGGCGAATTCCTATAAGGAAGGCAAAGAATTATACGATCTCGCTACTAGCAAGGGGCTTCGTATCTGGGGTGCGCCTGCCGTTGTAAACAGTCCTCAATTTGCCTTTATGGCCGAACAAATCAATAAAGGAACCCTAGGTAATCTGGCATGTGCGCACGGACATTACGGGCATGAAGGTCCTTCTTGGTCCGCTTTCTTCTACGAACCGCTAGGTGGCAGTATGCCCGACTTAGGAGTCTATAACATCGCTACCCTAACCGGATTATTGGGACCGGCTAAATCCGTTGTTGCCATGACTACAATCGTAACCCCGGAGAGAACCGTAGACGATAAGGGCAAAATCAAAGTTCGAGAAGAAGATAATGCCATGATTATCATGGAACACGAAAAGGGAGTCCTTTCTCATATCGAGTGTGGTTTCAACTATTTCGATCCATACGGACATTTAGGTAAAGGACAGGAGAAAGCGACGATCTCCTTATACGGTTCACACGGCAATATGCATATGGTAGGTTACGACTGGGCACCAAACGGGGTGGACTTATCGACGATGGATCATCCGGTACCCCAACGTTTCGTTCCGGACACCAATGGCTATGTTTGGCAAGAAGGTGCTTCCGATATCAGCAAACACATGGCATTAAACACGGAACCACGTATAAATGTCGAGCATGCGTTACACGTATTAGAGATTATCGAGGCCGCCCGAAAATCACAAGCTACAGGTCAACGCATCCAGCTTGTATCGAAGTTTCCTTGGCCGATGGTAAAATAAATTAAGAAGTCTTAGTAGTGAAAAGAACGGGACATTTAATATATTTGTTTCTGTAAATACCAGAGAAACATGAGGAAGATAAGTGAAATTTTATGCTGCGTAGCCATACTTTGTTGTGCATTGAGCGCATGTAGCGACAAGCCGGCAACGGTAAAAGTCAGCAGTTTCAATATTTGGTTGAATACCCTAGGGGGAAAGCTTCCCCCTAGCCAGACAGCGAAAGTGATCGAGGCTAGCCAGACGGATATCGTAGGAATCCAAGAAGGGCATATCTATGAAGAAGACGGCATCAAGCACGATCATGTACCGGAAATCGCGGAATCCCTAGGTTTCCACCTTTTCAACCAAGGGGAGGGACATTATATCTTATCTCGTTATCCGGTCGTCGACAGTACGGCTTCCCGCTACGGGGTGAAGATACAGGTAGGCAAAGACAAATTCTGCTGGATGTTTAATTGCCATCTATATTATAATCCCGTATCAGCCTTATCAATTGAATGGGATTCCTTATGGCGATTATCCGTTTATCGATACCGAGGAAGAAGCTGTCCGGTTCGCCAACGAGGCCCGGCGTGAAGAAGTAACTCGTTATCAAAAGGATATACAGCAAGTCATGAAAGAAGGTTATCCTGTCTTTTTAACAGGAGATTTTAACGAGCCTTCTTTCTTGGACTGGACACAACGGGCCGCCGATGCCGGTATCCACAAGATCAAGGTGGAGTGGCCGGCAACCAAGGCTTTCTCTGAGATCGGGATGAACGACTCCTACCGGACAATCCATCCGGACGAGGTCTCCACACCCGGCTATACATGGACTCCCGTTCCTAGCGAACAAGAAATACTAGACCGTCTGGATTTCGTACTATATTCCGGATGTAAGGTAACAGACTCATTTATCACAGGCGAAAGCGAGGCCACCTCGGACGTGGTAGTCTCCCCTTACCCTTCAGATCATAGAATGGTAACCTCCTGTTTCAATTTCTAACAGTAACTACTAAAAAACAAATTATACAACATGGAATCAAGAAGAGATTTTCTGAAAAAAGCAGCCGTAGCGGCAGCTGGTCTAACAATCGTCCCCTCTAAAACGATCGCTGGATTAGGCCATAAGGCACCAAGTGATACAATGAATATTGTCGGTATCGGTATCGGTGGTAAAGGCCACCCAAACTTGGTCGGCATGAAAACCGAGAACATCATCGGGCTTTGCGATATCGACTGGAAATATGCGAAGAACTGCTTCGAGGAATTCCCGGACGCTAAACGTTATTGGGACTGGCGGAAGATGTTCGATGAGTTGGGCGACCAGATCGACGGTGTCATGGTAGCTACTCCGGACCATACTCATGCCACGATCGCAGCCACCGCCTTGACAATGGGGAAGCACGTATATTGCCAAAAGCCGCTTACCCACTCCGTTTACGAGAGCCGTTTATTGACAAAACTCGCCGCTAAATATAAGGTAGCGACCCAGATGGGTAACCAAGGGAACTCCGGCGATGGTGTACGTCAATTATGCGAATGGATCTGGAACGGAGAGATCGGTGAAGTAAAAGAAGTACACGCATGGACCAACCGTCCGATCTGGCCGCAAGGATTACAGCGCCCAACCGAAAAACAACGTTGTCCGAAGACGATGAATTGGGACTTATTTATCGGCCCGGCCGCCATGCGTCCGTTCCATGAGATCTATACCCCTTGGAACTGGCGTGGATGGTGGGACTTCGGAACCGGGGCCTTGGGCGATATGGCTTGCCATATCATGGACCCGTTGTATTGGGCACTCGACTTAAAATATCCGACCAGCGTAATCGGCAGCTCTACTTTGAGTAACCTGTACTCCCCTCCTCACGCACAGATCGTAACCTATACATTCCCCGCACGTCCACCCAAAGGAAATGTCAAGATGCCGGAAGTGAAAGTCTATTGGTACGATGGTGGTCTGATGCCTCCCCGTCCGGAAGAATTGAAAGACGGGCAGATGATGGGCGACGAGAACGGCGGTATCATCTTCATCGGAACGAAAGGAAAGATCATGACAGGCTGTTATGGAATGAACCCGACCTTATTACCGGTTTCCGACATGGAACATTTCAACCAGCCCAAACCGACGATCCCGAGAGTGAAAGGTGGCAATGGAGACATATGGTCCACCAATGCCCATGAGCAAGACTGGATCCGGGCTTGCAAGGAATCCCCGGAAAATCGTACGGAAGCCTCATCCAACTTCCAGTTCTCCGGTCCGTTCAACGAGATGGTCGTGATGGGAGTCTTGGCCGTTCGCCTCTCCGGACTGCAAGGTTTGCATCGTGAGTTGCAATGGGATGGAGAGAACATGCGGTTTACGAACATCTCCCCGAACGATAAGATCAAGATCGTCACGGTGGATGATTTCAAGGTAATTGACGGAGATCCGCGTTTCGACCGTCGCTTCGCCGAGTTTAACGCTGCGGAAATGGCCAACGAATGGATCAAGCATACGTATAACAACGGTTTCTCTTTGCCGGATATGCCAAGATAAACCTTTTAATAACAGCCAAATATGATAAGACATATCTATAAAATAATGATAGCGATCGTTTGCTGCCTATTGGCTATTCCAAGCGAAGCGCAAACGAAGGCCGAGAAGAACGGATGGCGTCTAGGGATGCAATCCTATAGTTTCCACCTGTTCCCTTTGACGGAAGCTCTCGATAAGACACAAGAACTGGGATTGAAATACATCGAGATTTATCCCGGCCATAAGCTCGGTGGTAAATGGGGAGATAAAGTATTCGATTTCAACCTTGATGCGCAGACCCAGAAAGAGATCAAGGAGCTTGCGGCATCCAAAGGTATCAAGATCGTAGGAACCGGGGTGTATGTAGCCGAAAAGTCGTCCGATTGGGAAAAGATGTTCAAATTCGCGAAAGCGATGGACCTAGAGTTCATTACTTGCGAACCGGCTTTAAGTGACTGGGACTTGGTAGAAAAATTGTCCAAGCAATACAACATTAAGATCTCCGTCCATAATCACCCGCAGCCTTCCGACTACTGGAAACCTGAGAACCTGTTGAAAGCCATCTCCGGACGCAGTCAATCGCTTGGTTCTTGTTCCGATGTGGGGCATTGGCGTCGGGAGGGGCTAAACCAGATTGATTGCTTAAAGCAACTCAAAGGTCGAATCATCTCTTTGCATTTCAAGGATATCGCCCCGAAAAAAGCAGGAGAGAATGAGCAGCACGACGTGATCTGGGGCACAGGCATCCTAGATGTAAAGGGAATGTTGAAAGAACTCAAATCCCAGAATTTCAAGGGAGTATTCTCTATCGAGTATGAATACAACTGGGAAAACTCTGTACCGGACATTAAAGAATGTATCCAATACTTCAATAAAACCGCAAACGAAATCTTATAATAGGGATTAGCATTAATTGACAGGTAGTAAGCGTATAGGCCCAAGGGACGTTCTCCTAGCCTATACGCTCCACCTTTCTAATAATACACGGGAATAAAATGGCATCTGACAACAAAATAATCGAATTGATCAAACAAGGAGATATAGCCGCCTTTAATACCCTGTTCAAGTCTGTTTATCTCCAACTTTATATACATTGCCGAAAATTTATCCCCGCCCCGGAAGACGCAAAAGACATCTTACAAAACGTCTTCCTCCGCTTTTGGGAAAAGCGTGAGAACATCGATATTCACACGTCTTTAAACGCTTATTTATACAGGGCTATACAGAACGAATGCCTCAATTACCTTCGTTCTACCGGAACTCCCTATCTGATTAGCCATAATTAATAAATTTAAGATTAATAATAAGATCTAACAATGTTACGTTTTTTATCCGTATTACACTAAAAATCATCCATTTCTCATAAGCAAGACTGTTTTTAAGATTAATAATTCAATGATTTATTATTTGATTACTATAGTATCTTTCAGTATTTGATAGCGAATACCCGTATTCGTCTTTATCACATTGAGAATCTCCGATAAATCTTCGTTGTTACGGAAACTACCGCTAAACCTTAATTTTTTTATCCCTTGATTTTCATAACGAAATACAACGTTATAGTTCCTTTCCAACAACTTTGTTATATCTTGCAGATACATCATTTTAAAAGACAAGAAACCTCCTCTCCATTGAGCGAATAGTTTCTTATCGTAAGGTACTACTTCTATCTTATTTCTACTTTTATCATAAACCGCCACTTGGTTAGGCTCAAGTAAGACCTCTTGTTTAGTCAACGTAGGTTGTACGGCGACCTTGCCATTGAACAAGGTTGTGGTTAGTTGCGAGTCTTCCATATAAGCGGAAACATTAAAGGCCGTACCAATCGCTTTCACATCAATACCGTTTGCCTTTACAACAAATGGTAAGTCTTTATTCTTTGCGACTTCAAAATAAGCTTCTCCATCCAAATAAATGCTACGATTGGAATGGCCGTAGTTCTCCGCATATTCTAGAGTTGTACAAGAGTTAAGCCAAACCCTCGTACCATCCGGTAATTGCAAATAGCTCTTCTCTCCTTTGCTCGTTACTAATTTATAATTTCCAACTGTCGATAAGTTCTCTTGATTCGTAAGATACAACGTTGATAGTGAAACACCTATGCCCAAAACCACGGCAGCGGCATATTTCATGTATTGAAGGAATAGCCTTCTTGTTTTCATTTTGGAAATAGTTTTTTTCTCTATGGATGAAAACAAACGCTCCCACTCCCTATCAACATCTACTTCGTCTTTGAGACTTTCCGCAATTATATTTTTTATATATTCTTTCATTGTTTTTTCTCGATTCTATATGTATGACACTTCAAAACGATGTGCTACTTACAAGATTGATAGATTTTTGTATTATATTTTTTCAAGAAACCAGATAGTCTTTCAATCTACTTTTCAAAATCTTAAGGGCTCTATATATCTGTGTTTCCACTGTACGGACGGAGATATCCAATTTATCTGCGATCTCTTGGTTCTTGAGTCCATTTATACGACTCAATTTAAAAATGGATTTACATTGATCTGGTAATTCCTCTATCGTATTTTCCGTGATTCGTTCTATTTCAAAAATACTAAGTATCGAATAAGGATCATTATCTTCCACAGCCTCTTGTTTATCCATCTCTGATATTTCATATCGGGGAATGTCAATGGTTCCGGTAGAACTAATTACAGAACCCTGAAAAAATCATTATTTTTAGGTTTGTGCTTAACCTTTTTCCAGCCGTACACAGTAGCGGCATCAGCACAAATTATATCCTTAAATATCACAAAAGGAACTATCACTGAAGTTTTTAAGGCGATTGAAGACCAAAGTGAATATAAATTCTTTTATAATGACAATCAAATCAATTTGAATAAACGGGTTGATGTCAATATCCATGAAGAATCCATAGAACAAGTATTAAACAATGTCTTTAGAGGTACGGATATTACGTATAAGATCGTCAAGAATCACGTAGTACTTACCAACAAGACCATGAAAGATACGGAGTTGCCATCCACCAACCAAAATCGCAAACGGCTAACCGGACAAGTAGTAGGACAAGATGGGGAGCCTCTGATCGGAGTAAACGTTGTAGTGAAAGGTACTACAATCGGATCTATGACCGATATGGACGGAAACTACATTCTAGAGAATGTTCCCTCCAATGCTACCGTTGAATTCTCGTACATCGGCTATCTCCAACAAAGTATCAACGTAGGCAATAAAAGCAACCTCAACGTCACTTTAGCGGAAGACACTCAAAAGTTGGATGAGGTAGTAGTTGTTGGTTACGGTTCCTTCAAGAAAAGAGATTTAACCGGAGCTGTTTCTCAAGTAAAAGGAGACGAGATCTCGAACCTACCGCTTCGCAGCGCCGCCGACGCCTTGCAAGGAAAAGCAGCCGGTGTAACCATAACATCTAGTTCCGGTAGCCCAGGTTCACTCGGTAATGTCCGTATCCGTGGTGTCGGTACTATCAATAATAATGATCCGTTGTATGTAGTAGATGGTCTACCTCAAGGTGATATCGGTTGGTTAAATGCCCGTGATATCGAGAGCATAGAGGTATTGAAAGACGCTTCCGCACAAGCGATCTATGGTGCCCGTGCTGCCAACGGTGTGATCCTAGTATCCACAAAGCGAGGAGCTTCCGGCGAGAGTTACCGAAGCAACATCGAGTTTGATATGAACATTGGTTTCCAAGATGTAGTGAAAACGTATGACATGCTAGACGCCGAAGGTTTCATGGAATATAAGAACCGGGCTTACGCCGCATCCGGGAAAGCCTTGATCGATGATTTCGCCACATCAGAGAAGCGAGAGCAGATCCTTACTTTCCTAGGGAAAAACGGAGGACGATCCGGTACGGATTGGTGGAAAGAGAGCACCCGTAAACCCAAGGAAGCTATCAGTCAGAATTACAACCTAGCTTTCTCCGGAGGTATGAAGAAACTCAGATACCGTGCTAGCTTCGGCTATATGGATCAACAAGGAATCTTGAAAGGTTCCGACTATGAACGCCTCTCCGGTCGGTTGAACGTAGACTCTGAGGTAACCAAGTGGTTGAACCTCTCCGCAAATGTGAACGTCACGTACGAATCCAGGCGCAACCTAGATGAGAATAACTCTTACACAGCAACCGTGTTCAGTACCCTTGCGGCAGACCCAATCACTCCGGTATATCGCGACAACCTAGTGGATATCCCAGATTTCTTGCAAAACCGGATTATGGGTGGTTATGAGCCGACCAATCCTTGGTCTCGCTATACAGGCGTAATTTACTCAAACAAACCGAACACGGTTGGACAGGTAGACCGCTCCGCATTAAATCAATGGCACGGGATCGCCACGAAAAGTAATATCTCCGGCGAAGTCAAGTTGTTACCCTTCTTGACCTTCAAATCCAGTATCGCTCTTGACTTAGTCCGTAACCAAAGCGACTCTTTCCGTCCTTCTTACTATCTGGATGGAGATGAGTACTCCACTTATGCGGGCGCCAGTCGGAGCGTAGCGAATAAAGATTACTGGGTATTCGACAATTACCTAACTTACAATCAAAAATTCGACAAACATGCGGTAACAGCCATGGTCGGTACCTCCGCAGAGAAAGAGCGCTACGAGGAGATCTACGCCTATAAAGAAGGACAGGTCAACAACAACCCGAACCAGCAGATCATCAACGCCGGTACCATGAATCCCGCCGCATCAGGCTACTACGCCACGAGTACGCTGAATTCTTATTTCGGTCGTGTATTTTATTCCTTTGACAACCGTTATATGATCACAGCCAATATCCGTTGGGATGGATCCTCTAAATTTGCGGATGGTAATCGCTGGGGTTGCTTCCCCTCCGTATCCGCCGGTTGGAATTTCTCGGAAGAGAGCTTCATGAAGAACCTTGAGTGGCTGTCACAAGGTAAGTTAAGAGCAGCTTGGGGTGAGATCGGGAACCAGACTATCTCCTCCGGAGCCTATATGAATACGTTCGGAAATGGTAGCTACTACCTCTTCGGTAATCCGTATCAGACGAACTTGTATGCCGGACGTACGCAGGTGGGTAATCCGGATCTGAAATGGGAGACTACTCGCCAACTGGACTTCGGATTGGATTTGGCCTTTTTCCAAGGTTCCTTGAGAGCAACCTTCGACTACTTTGACCGTCAGACAAGTGATATGTTGGTGCAAGTACCCGTGCCCAGTTCACTAGGATTCCCCAACACGCCGTGGATGAATGCCGGTAGCGTAAGCAATAAAGGTTTTGAAGTAACACTAGGATACGACGGTAAGATCGGGAACGACTTCCAATATCATATCAACGGAAACGTATCCACCTATAAAAATAAGGTAAAAAGCCTAGGTAGTGGAGCGAATATTCCGGGTAAAGGCATCCATCTAGGATACTTCTCCTATACGATGACAGAGCCAGGACAACCGATCGGTTATTTCTACGGATATAAAACCGATGGTGTCTTCCAGACCCAAGAAGAGATCGACAACTACAAGAACAACGGTCAAATGGTAATGCCAAACGCAAAGCCGGGCGACTTAAAGTTCCAAGATTTGAACAAAGATGGTAAACTAGACGACGAAGACCGCACGATGACAGGAAATCCTCATCCAGACTTCACCTTTGGTTTGACCTTAGGCGCAGAATGGAAAGGATTCGACATCTCCGCCTTCTTCCAAGGATCAGTCGGCAATGACATCTTAAACATATTGAAATATGACATCTATTCAGGTACCGGTTGGTACAATGCTCCGAAGGATATATTAACAACCTACTGGAACGGACCGGGTAGTACAAACGAGAACTTCGCAATCGATGCGGATAGCCGCATGAACTTGGAGATGTCCGATTGGTATGTGGAAAATGGTTCTTATGTTCGCTTGAAGAACCTGACAATCGGTTATACGCTTCCGTCCGAATGGACTAAGAAGATCACGATCAACAACCTTCGTTTCTTTGTTGCCGCACAGAACTTATTCACGATCACCGGTTATTCCGGACTAGATCCTGAGATCGGAGAGATCAATAACTCGCCTCTTTACAAAGGCTGTGATATGGGATTCTATCCGCAACCGCGTACATTCATGTTCGGTCTTAGTTTGAAATTATAATCTTAAAATGAATTATTATGAAATCTATAGTTAACATAGGGAAATTACTTGTATCGATCGCATGCGTCGGTGCCCTTACGACAAGCTGTAACAGCGACTTTCTAGACCGCCCGCCATTGGGAACATTGGATGAGGTAACTTATCTGAGTACCAAGGATGCCGGCTACAAACTTTTGGTCAATTGCTATCAGCCCTTACAGGATAGCTGGAACTATCAGGACATGAAATTTGTCTTGGGAGATCAATTGAGCGACGACTGCTCCAAAGGCGGCTCTGATGCAGGAGACCGCGTTCGTATCACGGAAATCGCCCGCGGAACACCAATGGCGACTAATCAAGTCTTGTCCGACCTTTGGACTCATCGCTACCAAACAGCGATCTCAGCCTGCAACGTATTCCTGTCGCTAATCACACCTGAATCAGAATTGATCGATGATGCCGGAGGCTTGGTCAGCACAGAAACCAAACAGCGATGGATCGCAGAGGCTCAATTCATGCGTGCGTTCTATTACTACGACCTAGCTACAATCTTCCAGAATATTCCACTAATTGACAAGCCCATGGAAGTCGTCGACAAAAGTACGATCACGAAATCCAGCAAAGAGGAGGTCATGAACTTTATCCTGAAAGACCTGAACACCGCAATCGCCGAACCTAATCTACCTAATGCAAAAAGCCTTCCGACCAGCGAGATTGGGCGAATCACCAAAGAGGCCGCCATGGCTTTCCGTGCTAGGGTATTGATGTTCTACGGCAACTACGGAGAGGCTCTGAAAGACCTGAAGGCAGTTGTCGAATCCGGAAGCTATGAATTAGTAGATGACTACGAGAAGCTATTCAATAACGCCACAGAGGGCTATATGTCAAAAGAGTCCGTCTTCATCACCCTGCGCTCTTACATTCCTAGCTACACTAGCGGTAGCGTTTGTCCACAAATGAATGTCGGTCGCGGTATTGCCGGCGGATGGGGCGGCGAGTGTCCGACGAAGGATTTGGTAGACGAATATGAGG
>OCQC01002091.1_pt1 | contig 13010 bp, 9 predicted proteins | sample 1538401 | NCBI WGS metagenome assembly OCQC01 (sample SAMN04571689, study PRJEB22368) | human gut metagenome | biome: human gut; material: stool | host: Homo sapiens | place: Luxembourg | collected 2012-08-03 | reverse complement strand
CTCCATTCGATATGCGTGTTCAGAACGAGATTGACCGTTTCAATCTTGTTAAGAATGCTATTTCAGTTCTTCCACAGCTTGGAAACACAGGAGCATACCTTATCCAGCAGATGAACGACAAGCTTGTAGAGCACAAGCAGTACATCCATGAGTATGGTATCGACCTTCCAGAAGTAAGAGACTGGAAATGGGATTTATAGAATAGAATCAGAGTAATATCTGAAAACCTGATATAAACAGAACACTAAAGATAAGGCAGGCAGACCATTTATGGTCTGCCTGTTTGTCTTTGTAAGATTAAAAATCAAATGTAGATTTCTAAAGATAGCGTTGTTTTTTATAAGGACAAAGTTTAATATGTTTGCCATCTGAAACTTTATTTTTTATATATAAAATTTTAGGCATTTCTTTTTAAACTGTGCCGGTGTGAGACTGTATTTTTCGGTAAATAGCTTATAAAAATATCCTTTGTTGTGATAGCCTATCATTTCTGCTACCTGTTCTATGGTATAATCCGTAGTAAGCAATAATTTTTCTGCGTGTCTGAGCCTTAGAAGCTGTATATATTCAGTGTAAGTCATGCCGGTCTGTGTTTTCAGAAGTCTGTTAAAATAGTCTTTTTGAAAATGAAATTCCGATACGAGCATCTGTATGGAAATATCTGCAAGATTTTCGGTGATAAACTGTGTTATTTCTTCAAACAAAATCATGTTCATCTTTTTTCTAGTCTGTTTTGAGAGAGAAAAGTCATATTTCGTACCGAGTATCTTAAATATCCTGAGCAAAAGTCCCTGACAGATAAAAGGTGACGCATCATCATATTTTTTCAATTCGTCTATAAGCGACATAAGCGTATTTTCAAGTTTTAAACAGCTTTCTTCGTCATGGGACGGTTTGAAATGAAGATATTGCTGTATGTTTTTCTGCTCTAAGATTGCCGTGTTCAAAAATGAGTTTATTCGCCCAGCGTTACTTAAATGGGTCATCATTTCGTTGAACATATGGCTTGTAATTCCTATAAAAAGTATCGTGGATGAACCATCATCGAGTATTTCCTGATGATGGCAGTTCTTATCTATCAGGCACAGCTCTCCCTTTTGGAATACATATTCCCTGCCGAGTATTTTCTGGTGATATTCACCGTCTATAACATAAAACAGTTCGAGATACTCATGTGAGTGCATCTGGGTACGCATACCGTTTGTAATGTTTTTTTCATATACAAAAGGGGTGGGAGATGGGACTATTGTAGAGGAAACGGTTCCGGAGGAATGAATATCCCATATAAGTGCAAAAATATTTTTACTGACAGACTGCGGATATGTCTTTACCTCGACTTCGTGAGGTGAGTGCTCAGGACTTACTATATTAAAATTGGCATAATAATCGGGAATCTGTTTTTGATTATTTTTATTATATATAAGTTCTGTTATCTGTTTTTTTATATTATCGTTTTTAACCATAAAAGTCCTCTTTTCATACTTTCTTATGGTTTAAATCATAATTTTTTTGATAAGATTCGTCAAGTACGGATGTGCATTTCTTCTTGACATAATATAAAAAATAAATATAATAATTGGTAGAACCAATTTATAATGGTTAAATATTTCTAAATTATTCAGAAAAAATAATAAACGAAAAGGAGCAATGATGAAATACTTAAAACAATTTCTTATTATTCTTGCAATCTCAATGATAGGTGAGATATTAAAATATCTTCTTCCGTTACCTGTGCCGGCGAGCATATACGGTATGCTCATATTGTTTGTCGGACTTATGACTGGAATTATCAGGCTTGAAAGCGTCAGGGAGGCGGGTAAATTTTTTATTGCCACAATGCCTGTTATGTTTATACCGGCAGGTGTGGGTCTTATGGCATCATGGGGAGTATTAAAACCTGTGCTTGTCCCGGTGAGCATAATCACGGTCGTATGCGTATTTACGGTAATGGGTGTGAGCGGTGTCGTTACACAATTTCTTATAAAGATTAAAAAGAACAGATAAAGGAGGCTCATCATGGGCAGTACATTAAATGAATTTTTTGAAATATCAGCATTTGCAGGAGTTACATTAAGTCTTTTAGCATACGCACTCGGTATGTTCCTGAAAAGAAAGACACATCTTGGGATATTTAATCCTCTGCTGGTATCTATCGCAGTCACCATAGTAGTCCTTCTAATAGCAGATGTTGATTATGACACTTACAATAAGGGGGCGTCATATCTTAGCTGGTTTCTGACACCTGCCACGGTCTGTCTTGCCATTCCTCTGTACGAGCAGATAGAGCTTCTTAAAACTCATTGGAAAGCCGTTATCGCAGGTATCCTGTCGGGAGTTCTGACAAGCCTTGTGACAGTGTTTGTTCTGTCAAAAATAATGTCATTGTCACACAAAGAGTATGTCACAATGCTTCCAAAGTCAATCACAACGGCTATAGGTATGGGAGTTTCCGAGGAGTTAGGCGGATATGTGACTATCACGGTAGCCGTTATCATAGTGACGGGAGTTTTAGGTAATATACTTGCTGATTTTATATGTAAGATATTTAGGATAACAGAGCCGATAGCAAAAGGACTTGCCATAGGTTCAGCATCCCATGCCATAGGAACGGCAAAGGCAATGGAAATGGGAGAGATAGAGGGAGCAATGAGCAGTCTTTCTATTGCTGTTGCAGGCATAATCACTGTTGTCGGGGCTTCTATTTTTGCCAATTTTATATAGTGTATTATATCTCACATTATGCACAAAAAAACGTGTGCAGAAATGAGTATTAACACTATCAAGCAGGCGGCAGACAATAAGATAACAATAACTTTGTATATTTAAAGACGGGAGGGAAAGAGATATGATAATAACTATAGGGAGAGAATGTGGATGTAAGGGTGATACTGTAGGCAGGGCACTTGCCCAAAAATTTAATATTCCCTTTTATGACAAAAAGGGAATAAAGGAGTTAGCCATAAAAAGCGGTGCATATGACAGATATCCGAACTTTTTTGCTGAAAAACCTGTTAATTCACTTATATATTCGATAGCTTTAGAAGAGAGTGTGTCTACATATGATACGCCAAAGAAAGCTTTTGAAATGCTGCTTAAGGAAAAGTCTTTCATTGTCATAGGCAGGGCATCAAATGAGGCATTTAAGGACAGAAAAGATGTAATAAGACTTTTTATAAGCGGTGATAAAAAAAGCAGAGTAAATTATATACAGAAAAAACATGGTATATCAGAGAGAAAAGCGGAAAATCTTGTGGATGAAACTGATGAGAGAAGGTCAAATTATCAGAGTTTTTACGCAGGGACAATCTGGGGATATTCAGGAAACTATGACATTTGTCTTGATGTGACAAAACTTGGTGTTGATGGGGTAGTGGCTATGGTAGAACTTTATGCGGAAAGGATGGGGTATGCAGGAGACAAATAAACAGGAATATAAAAAAGTAATAGAATATATATGTGGTCTTTTACAGGAAAATATATTAAAAGTCGGGGACAGACTCCCCGCTGAAAGAGTTATCGCACAGAAGTTATCAATAAGCAGAAACTCAATCAGAGAAGCCTTGAGTATGCTTAATGGAATGGGCATCATTGAGAGGAGGCAGGGCTCCGGAAATTATGTTTCAAAAAATTCTGTTGGTGCGATACAGGATATGATACGCATAATGCTCACTATTGACAGCACCACAAAAGAAGAAATATGTTCGTTTAGAAGATATATGGACAAGATGGTGTGTATGGCAGTGTTTGATAAAGGTACACAGGAAAAGTGGAGGGTTACAATGCAGCTTATCCTTGAAAAAATGGAGATTGCCGGAAATGATGAGATTGCCCTGCTGGATGAAGATTTTCATAAAAATCTGATGCTTGCAACTGATAATTCATTCTGGATAACGATAATGGATGCTGTTATAGGTGTTTACAGAGAGTGGATAAATAAAGTGCTGGAAAAGTCAGATGCAGAGGATTACAAAAAATTATTGAAAAGCCATTCACTTATATTCAGCGGACTTGTAGAGAATAAAAGAGATTTATGTATGTACGCTATTGATATGCATTATGATATTATTGACAGACTACTGAAAAATGATAGTCAATAAAATATTTGTTAAAAGAGAACTTGAATGTAAGAAATGCAAGGTTGAACTGTTACACTTGAATAGTAATATTAGTGTGGCTGAATGTGAAAATTAAACAGAGATATAAATGATTTGTAAATAAAACAGTTAGAATTGGAGATTCTGGTTTCATCTATTTGATATATGGAGTGAATACCAAAAATTTGATTTTAACTGTTTTTTTAAATTATATTTGATTAAAATAGTTTTTGGCATTGTGAAATATGTGAAAAATATGTGAAAAAGTATAGATTTGTTTATGAAAATTTAAAATAATTGATGAAATCATTAAAAAAATATGGTAAAATATTTTATGTATTTGTGAATTAAATACCTGGATATTTGTATAAAATATACAAAATCTGATATATAATCTGATAAAAGAGAAGGAGAGAAAATATGAGCAAAGCTAAAATCAGTCTTGCGGGTGTGAGCAAGAGTTATATTTCTGAGAATGAAGTTACTCAGGCACTTCACAAGATAAATCTTGATTTTTATTTTGGCGAGTTCGTTGCGATAACGGGCGAGAGCGGTGGAGGTAAGTCCACGCTTCTTAATGTTATCGGAGGAATGACAGGTTATGATGACGGTGAGATGTATGTTGACGGTGAGCCTACATTTCAGTATGACGATGCAGACTGGGAAGAATACAGAAGAAGAAAAGTCGGCTATATTTTTCAGGATTACAGTCTTATAGGACATTATACGGTGCTTGACAATATCGTGAGTGGTCTTTTTGCGATGGGAAAGAGCAAAGAAGAAGCAGAGAGTCTGGCGATGACTTATATAGAAAAGGTTGGTCTTAAAGGATATGAAACACATCCTGCAAATGAACTTTCAAGCGGTCAGAAACAGAGATTATCCATTGCGAGAGCACTGGCAAAACAGACAGGAGTGATACTTGCCGATGAGCCGACCGGAAACCTAGACAGTGAGACAGGACTTTCGATAGTTAAACTGTTAAAAGAAATATCCAAAGAATGTCTTGTTATAATGGTAACTCACAATTATGAGCAGGTTGAGCCTTATGTGACAAGAAAGATAAGGCTTCACGAGGGAGTTATTATTTCTGATATACAGGTTCGGGAAAGCAAAGAAAACAAATCTGATGGAAAAGCAGGTACGGCTGATACAGGCGAAGTTGTAAGTAGCAGCGTCAGTACGGAAAAAAACGGAAAAAAGGAAACAGCAGAAAGTGACGAAGCAGCTAAATATACTGATACATGGTATGCAAAGTTTTTTGTAATGCTTAATTTAAAAACACAGCGTGCAAAAGCTATGCTGTTTACATTATTCCTTATTGTGGTAAGTGCCGTTTCATTTGTACTTATAGGTGAGCTTAATTTAAAGAGTGATGACATATGCACAAAAAATTATGACGGACTTGCATTTGCAAGACAGAGCGACAAGAGAATATCTGTCAAAAAGAAAAACGGTAAGAAGATAACTGCTGATGATATAAAGCAGATAAAAAAGATAAGATATGTAGAAAATGTGGATTCGTGTGATTATGCAAACGATATAAATTATTACATAATTGAGGACAGGGATTATGAAATGCAATATGGTATGCAGATAACACAGCGTGAGATCCAAGGTTCAGCTACACCTGCATTTTTGAAAGATGATAAATTTATGTTATCTACTGACTGTATCACTAAAGATGATCTCAAAAAAGGAGAGCTTCCTAAAAAAATGGATGAGGTAGTCATGTATTCTGATGACGATAAGCTTATAGGCAAAGAAATGGATTGTTATTTCTCCGCTTATAATATCTGGGATGGAGACGATTATATCAAATGTACGGTTAAGGTTACAGGTATTTTAAAGAAAAAGACAACTCAGGTATATTTTACGAAAGAACTGTGCAATATGCTTTCCATGAACCTTGATTCAAGTGACTTCAGATTACTTTATGATTATGATGTTTCAATGGGAGATTATAAGGCAAAAAGAAAATTTATACCGGTTATAAACAATGAACTTAAGGGAAACGAAGTGACTTTATCGAAAAACTTAAATGGAGATTATCCGGGAGACGGAAAGCATAAATTGAGAATTCAGAAGCTTGATGAGAACGGTAAGGCGGATGGTGATTATATTGAGGAAGAAATGGAAGTGCTTTCTAAAAAAAATGAGGACAGCAGAAATTTCATGGAAGTAAGCAGGGAGTTTTTCTATAAATATTATAGTCCTAAATATCTCCAGGCATCCGTGTATATCGCAAATTACGCAAAGACAGATTATATCTTAAAGAAACTTGAAAAAAGCGGATATTATGCAGTGAGCACTTACAGAGCAGGAGCAACATCTAAGAGTGACACGAAAGAACAGCAGCGTTTAGTTATAATAGGAATCTGCACGGCAGGTCTTGTAGTTATGTTCATAGCAGGTTTTTTAATATTGCATGCGATGATGACTCTCAATGTAAAAGAATATATCGTGTTTAGATTTATAGGCATGAAAAAAGGTGTGTTAAAGCGTATCAATTATATAGAGCTTGCGATATACTGTGCTATCGCAATGGTTGATGCACTTGTGCTTGCTTTTATATTGAAACTGGCTGGGGTAGGTTTTATTACTGATATTATATGGTATTACAGATTTGGGACTTATATATGTTTTGTTCTATACAATATATTATTATGTGCAGTGACGGCCATGGGCTTTAATCACTATGTTAAAAGGAGGTTTCATCAATGATTCGTATAAATAATTTAAATAAATATTATAATAAAGGTAAAAAGAGCGAACAGTGTGCTTTAAATGATGTAAACCTAGAGTTTGGAAACACGGGGCTTGTGTGTATTCTTGGAGAGAGTGGTTCAGGAAAGACTACTTTATTAAATGCCATAGGTGGTCTTGATGATTTTTCCGGCGGTTCTATAGAGATAAACGGCACTGAGGTGACAGGTTATTCTCCTAAACTGACTGATGCCATAAGAAATGAGCATTTCGGATACATATTCCAGAATTATTATATCCTTAAAGATTACACGGTCGGCTATAATGTTAAACTTGCACTTAACAGATATGACCTTACTGAGGAGGAGAAAAACGAGAGGGTTGATTATATCCTTGATATGCTCGGTATCCTTAAATATAAGAAAAAAGTAGTATCAAAGCTTTCAGGAGGACAGCAGCAGCGTGTATCAATAGCGAGAGCACTTGTAAAAGCTCCGAATATAATACTTGCAGATGAGCCTACGGGAAACCTCGATGAAGAAAATACATTAAAAACGATGATGATACTTAAAAATATCTCAAAAGAGTGTCTTGTCATTGTTGTAACGCACGAAAAAAGAATTGCAAAATTCTTTGCTGACAGGATAATACAGGTATCAGACGGAAAAATAGTAAGTGATAAAGTAAATAATGCGACAGCTTATGAGAGAAGTGATGATTCAAATATTTATCTTAAGGAATATGAACAGGAAATTATTGATGATAAATATGCCGAATTTAAACTTTACCACAAAAAGGATGATATTCCTGAAAAGATCAGGCTTAATTTTGTGTTCAAAGATGGAAAGCTGTATATACAAAATCTCTCGGAAAATGACCTTGTCATTGCAAATTCCGAAAACGGTGTCCAGATACTTGACGAGGAAAGACCGTCACTTGATGCACAAGATGTTGATAATTTTGAATATAATCTTTCAAGGCTTGACGAAAAGAAAAATGCAGGACTTCCATTCAGGGAGATATGGCATATGGCGATGGCAAATATTGCGGCACTAGGAAAGAAACAGAGGTTTATGGTGATAATACTTCTTGTGTCGGCTATACTTCTTTCTATCACAACGGCAAAATATGTAAATGATAAAGTTATTGACGAGGCGGCAATAGTTACTGCTGATTCACACTGTCTTAAAGTAAATTTAGAAAACACTGATATATTTAACGAAGATGAACATATGGATATGCATGAGTTTATAAACAAATATTTAAATAATAAAAAATATGGTGATATAATATGTCAAAATACATCAGGTATGTATATTGAGGGAAGAACCTTTACACAGATTAAAAGTCAGGATATTAGTCTGTCAGATTTTTCATATATACCATATGAGCATCTTGACAAAAATAAACTGTTATATGGAAGAATGCCTGAAAAGAGAAATGAAGTAGTTCTTGATAAACAGCTTATTGATAAAGTTACAGAATACACAAGTGCAGTTTCGCTTATGTATGACGGATATGAGTCATATGTCGGTGCAAAACTCCACGGAAGTGATGCAACTGTAAAATACAAGGTCGTTGGAATAAGTGATATGGGTGAGCCGTCTGTTTACTGCAGTCCGAATGTAATACTTTCTCTTATGGAAAATACTACTCTGGTTGAAAGTGATGAAGAATTTAACAGGGAAAATGTTAAGGGATATAAAAAGGTTAAGCTTAAAGATAACGAGGTTCTTATAAGAAAGGGATTTGCGGATAGTGAAGGATATAAGATAGGAGATCAGGCGAATCTTGATGGTGATTATGTTATCAAGGGCACATTTCCGGACGGTCTTGGTGTCGATTATGTGATGTCTGATAATGGATGCAAAATGCTTATGTGTGAACAGATATATATGGATAACGCCTGCTATTCGTACACGGATAATATTCCTGAGACAAAGAAATATTATAAAAAAATAAGTTCAAAATATCTGGAAAAATTTGAGCCTGTAATGACCGTGCCGCATGATGACCAGATAAAGGAATATCTTGAGCAATATTCAACTGTTTCAGTATCAGAAAATGTCATCATGATTGCAGCGGCAGTTATCTCATTGATAATGATATATTTTATGATAAAATCAAATGCAATGTTGAGAAGCGAGGAGCTGACTGTTTACAGAATGTTTGGAATATCTAACAAAAGTATAATATCGGCATTTATATTGGAAATATATGCAATGGCATCAGTTACGACACTTCCGGCGGTACTTGTCACGGCAGGTATCATCAAGCTGATAAGCTTTGCACCGTCGTTAAATGTCGGTGTTATCTTCCCGTGGTGGGCAGTTGTGGGACTGCTTTTGTGCAACTATCTGGTATATGCCATTATCTGCATACTGCCGGTAAAATCAATACTTGCGAAACCACCTGCTGCACTCGACCTGAAATAATGCAGACAATTCTTGGAGGGCAAAACACTTGTTTTGCTCTTTTTCGTTGAATATGTTTTACAAACGGTTAAAATCATCATGGTTTTGTAAAAAAAATGTGGGAATTAGTGAAGTATTTATGATATAATAAGCTCGAATGTGCTCATGTTTATGATACAATAATTCCAAAATCCGGATGCTTTGCATCTGTCGCACTTCGTGCTATATGATTTTGTTGTTAATAAATTCTGAATTTAGAATGTGGAGAGATGATTATATGCAGATAGATAACAGACTTATTCAAAAAGAAACAATATATTTCACTAACAACGGCTTTAAATTGTCTGATGTTAATTATGAAGCAGTAAAAGAAGCAGTGGATTCTCATAGTATGGTTGGATTTCTGACAGGATATTATGACGAAAGATTGACTATTTCAAGTGTGAGCGGTTTTTTTCTTGAAAATCTGGGCTATAAATATGAAGAGTTTATGGAGGCTTCTTCAGGTTCGCTTAAAAATATTTTTTTTGGCGAAAATCAGAGCTTTTTAGATGTCGAACGCTTTAAAAAGATTCACGGAACAGGTGAGGGAAGAATAGTCAGCAAGTCTGATGTACCGTTTTATGTGCGTATGTATAAAACTGATTCCGTAGATGAAAAAGGACAGAAGATGTGGGTGTTGTCCGTGCAGACTGACTGGACACAGCAGAACTTAAAACTTATAAACAATGTTTTAAAGTCTGGAATGTGGTACATGGAACTTAATGATAAAGATGAGATAGTCAGTGCGTTTTTTAGTCATGAATTTAGAAAAATGCTTGGCTATCATGATATTCTTGATTTTCCTAACAGATATGAAATGCTGGTTGAAACGATACATCCCGATGACAGAGATAGAGTGGTATCGCTGTTAAATAAAGTTATTAGGGATGAGAAAGAAACTTTAAAATTTAATTCGGACTGCCGTATGCGAATGTCTGATAAAACATATCAGTGGTTCAGATTTAATGCGGAGATAATAAGGAGGCGTGACGGTTCGCCTTTAAGGATGGTTGGAACATTTATAAATATTGAAGAACAACGGGCAAATGAGCTGTTCATTAAAAAAAGTGATGCATTCCATAGGGCATATACGGAGTCGAATATCTGCGAGTATTATGTAGATCTCAGGGAAAATACATTTGATTCGCTCAAAGTAGATGAGTCTATGCTTGGATTATTTGAAAAAAGTTCGACCTGGGACGAGATGATACATGAATATATAGACAAATTTGTCTGTGAGGAGGATAAATCGGCTGTTGAACTTATCTATAACAGGGCATATATGAGAGAAAAATTCAAAGAGGGAAATCACGAAATAAGCATTGAGTGCAATATTATGATTGATGGGAAAAAACGGCTTGTAAGAAATGTAGTTATACCCGGAGAAGATACTAGTTTTTCACATTATGCGATGATTTTTGTAAGAGACATAACCGAGGCAAGAAAACAGGCGGATGAAATATGTGAGATTACACGAAAGAATACTGTTATGAATCAGCTTTTAGATGGAACTATAAGACTGGTTGACTGTTTTTCAATGTGTGATATAAAAAAGAATACATATAAGGTATATGGTATGCTGCCAAATGATTCTGAATATACACCGGTCGGGGAATATGATGAATTTATAGAAAAGATTTCGGGGATATTCAAACCGATTTCAGAAGAAAAGACTTTAAAAGAAATCTTGTCGAGAGACTCTATAAGAAAAATATTTTATGGAAGTGATGATATATACAAATTTGAGTACAGCACAAATGATGAGACTGTATTTAAAAATATGGCGGTGATACCTCTTTCACATGATAAAAATGATAACATTGAGAAAGTTATGTTCATCGTGCAGGATATTACGAATGAAAAGAAGCTTGAAATAGCATCAAGAAAAGTTTTAAGGGAGACTTGTGAGGCTGCAAACAGGGCAAATAATTTAAAAACTGAATTTTTGTCAAATATGTCACATGACATCCGTACTCCTATGAATGCAATAGTCGGAATGACAGCTATTGCGGGAGCAAATATTGACAACCAGGACAGAGTATTAGATTGTCTGGGTAAGATAACTAAGTCAAGCAGACATTTGCTGGGGCTTATCAATGAGGTATTAGATATGTCACGCATAGAAAGCGGAAAAATGACATTGTCAGAGGAAGAATTTAATCTCGCTGAGATGGTCGATAATCTAATTGTCATGACAAAAAATGATATAGAAACTCATCATCATGAGTTTGAGGTGCGTATTGGTAAAATAGACCATGAAAATGTAATAGGTGACAGTATGCGTGTGCAGCAGGTTATCACAAATGTGCTCAGCAATGCGATTAAATATACTCCTGATGGAGGAAAGATTATATTTTCGATAGACGAAAAGGATGACCGCTCAAAAAATGTTGGATGCTACGAATTTACAATAGAAGATAATGGTATAGGAATGACAAAAGAGTTTCAGAAGATACTTTTTGAGCCGTTCACGAGGGCTGATGATAAAAGAACTACGAAAGTTCAGGGTACGGGACTTGGTATGACTATTGTCAGGAATACCGTAAATATGATGAATGGCAGCATAAAAGTTGATAGTGAGCCGGGTAAGGGCAGCAGATTTAAGATAACAATCTTCCTTAAACTTCAGGAGAAAGAAAATGACAGGGTCGAGGAATTGATAGACCTTCCTGTTCTTGTGGTTGATGATGACAGAATATGCGGTGAGAATGCCATTAATATTCTTAATGACATTGGAATAAACGGTAAATATGCGTCATCTGGTGATGAAGCAGTAAGGCTGACAAAGAAAAAACATGAGACAGGGGAGAATTATTTTTCTATAATTGTTGACTGGAAGATGCCGGGAATGGACGGAATTGAGACAACGAGACAGATAAGAAAGATTGTGGGGAGAGATGTTACCATAATCGTGCTCACGGCATATGATTATTCAGAGATAGAGGAAGAAGCAAGAATGGCGGGAGTGGATGAATTTATTACAAAGCCGCTGTTCCGCTCAAGAATCCAGGATTTGTTTATAAATATTCTTGAGGGCAAGCCAAATGACTCGGCAAATAATTATCTTTCAGATATTATGAAGCTGAATTATAAGGACAAAAAGATTCTTGTTGCAGAAGACAATGATCTGAACCGTGAGATAGCAAAAGAGATAATTGAGATGGCAGGGGTAAAAGTGGATACGGCTTGTAACGGAAAAGAAGCTGTTGAAATGCTTAAAAACTCTGATGCCGGGACATATGATATTATATTTATGGATATACAGATGCCATTGATGAATGGATATGAGGCTGCTGCCGCCATAAGAAATCTTGACGATAATGTTAAAGCAGCTACGCCTATTATAGCTATGACTGCGAATGCGTTTGCAGAGGATGTTATTCTTGCAAAAAATGCAGGAATGAATGAGCATATGGCAAAGCCAATTGATATAAACAAGCTTAATGATATTCTGAAAAAGTGGCTGTAATCTTAAAAAGATAAGAATTAAAGGAAATAAAAAAGATGTTATACATAATGAGACATGGAAAAACAGATTGGAATGAGCAGCATAAACTTCAGGGAAGGACAGACATTCCTCTTAATGATGATGGCATAAAGATGGCTGAAGCGGCGGCATTAAAATATAAGGATGTGCATTTTGATATATGTTACTGTTCACCGCTTAAGAGGGCAAAAAAGACTGCAGAGATACTGCTTGCCGGGCGTGATATACCTATAATCAGCGATGACAGGCTTGTTGAGATGAGCTTTG
>OCQC01002068.1_pt1 | contig 13128 bp, 11 predicted proteins | sample 1538401 | NCBI WGS metagenome assembly OCQC01 (sample SAMN04571689, study PRJEB22368) | human gut metagenome | biome: human gut; material: stool | host: Homo sapiens | place: Luxembourg | collected 2012-08-03 | reverse complement strand
AGACTGGAGGATGGACTGATAATGTAATGCCTGATCCTATGTTTAGAGGTAAAGAGAATACTTTATGGCAGGTTATGACAAAAGTAACAAATGCAAAATTAACATTAAGTAAGGACCATACGAATTTGCTAATGTCTAATTATCATGCTACGTATGCTTGTTTTACCCCATTCTTAAGAAACAGGGATAACAATCGTGACGGACAGATGCAGGCAAATGAAATGCAATGGTATATTCCTTCCATTTGTGAAACGAATATGTTGTATGTGGCAGAACGAGCGTTACCGTTAAAGAGCAGGCTTGTCGGGCATGCTCCATCAGATAATGCTACGGCATTGTATACTTCAAGAGCTTTTATGGGAAGTACCAATTTGACTTTGGCCAGTTGTAATACCATTATGTTGGTGGAAGAGTCGCATAGTATGACTCCTATATATAATTTTGATTATTATAGCAATAGTTCTGCTCCGGGAAAAAGAATGCCTTATTCGGATGTGAGATTGATCAGGGATTTGGGAATTTTGGAAACTTCGGAGGATCATAGTTACCATCTCGATGAAATAGGTAAGGAACTCAATAAAACATTAGTCAATAAATGGACGGAGAATGAATACTTGATTTTCAGGGCTGAGAATTTACCTTCTAATGTTACCCGGGCTGCAAGGGCTATTTATGAACTACCGGCACATAATGAAACCTCACAGATAAATACGGTTTATCAGAAAGGGTTTGAAGTTGCCAGATATATAGCCAATACAATAGACAAACCAAAGGATTTGAATAAGCCTAACAGGGAAAGTGAATATTACTACGAAACCTGGACTACCTTGATGAGCGATATAGAGAAAGGAAACTCTCCGTGTGCTTATTATTATCAGAAACCGGATAAGAGTGATTTGGGGACATGGCGCTTGCCTAATGAGGCTGAACTGATGATAATGGCCGGCAGTTTGTTTGACTGGGATGACCGGGAGAAACCTAAAGTCTATGACTTTGGTGGAAATTTATCTTCTTTGAATATGAAAGATGGACAGGTAATCCATTCTCGGACAGGATTTTCTAAACGGGATATGAACGGAGGAAGATCATTTAGTGCCGGCTATCAGATGTATTTTGATGGTTATCTTAGATTCGTCACGACTGTGGACACGCAGTGGGGAGGCGATAAAGACAGGCTTGTCAATGACAAAAAAGGATACGTGCGTTGCGTAAGGGATCTTGAATAAAGATTCTTTTACCTGTTGGACTTATGCCGAAGAAAAGATAGATATTTCTTTTTCTTCGGCATTTTTTTTATCTCAATGTTCGGGACATACTTTTACTCCTGTCGGCAATTTAACCTGCTTTTGGTTTATGTGTACTATCAAATAACTATTAGTCAGCCTCTCACTTTTTAACTGATGAATATTGAAATTAGTTTTACAATTTTATTGATAAAGACTTGTCTTGTCATCACCTCATTCTTTGAATCGGTTCTTTCATTTGGTGCTTCAAATCCGTCCTTTTGGACTGAATATGATACTTTGTATAGATTAGAAGTGCTCTAATACCCCTTCTGAGAATATCTACGCAAATATTAGGTAGTTTCCGACAAATCATGTAAATTTGCGACAATTTAATAAGCTGATTTTTATGTCGTGTATACTGAATATTGAAACCTCTACCTCTGTTTGCTCGGTAGCGGCCAGTCAAGACGGACAGACGATTTTTGTGAAAGAAGACTTGAAAGGCCCTTCACACGCCGTGTCGTTAGGAGTTTTTGTAGATGAAGCGTTGTCGTTCATTGATAGTCATGCCATACCGTTGGACGCCGTTGCGGTAAGCTGCGGACCGGGTTCGTACACCGGACTTCGGATAGGAGTGTCAATGGCAAAAGGTGTTTGTTACGGGCGGAATATCCCGTTGATCGCTATCCCTACACCGGAGGTTTTAAGTGTTCCTGTGTTGTTGCACCATGATTTGCCGGAAGACGCATTGCTCTGCCCGATGATTGACGCACGCCGCATGGAAGTATATGCAGCCGTTTATGACCGCGCCCTGAACGTGAAGCGGGCTATTGCCGCAGATATTGTGGACGAAAATTCCTATCTGGAATATCTGAATGAGCACCCGGTTTACTTTTTCGGAAACGGAGCCGCCAAATGCCGTGAGAAAATCACGCATCCCAACGCACATTTCATCGACGGCATTCACCCGTTGGCGAAGATGATGTTCCCGTTGGCAGAGAAAGCGGTGGCGACAGAAGATTATAAAGACGTGGCTTATTTCGAACCTTTCTACCTGAAAGAATTCGTAGCTTCCATGCCGAAGAAACTATTATAAGCCGTGTCCGTTATGAATAAATATACATTATCCATTAAAGATTTATCCAGTAAAGAGATGCAATACAATACCCAACAGAAAAGAATGCCGCTTCCCGAATATGGGCGGAGTATTCAGAACATGGTAGATTATGCGTTGACCATTCAAGATCGTGCAGAGCGTCAGCGTTGTGCCAACACCATTATCAATATAATGGGGAATATGTTTCCCCACCTGCGTGATGTACCCGATTTCAAGCATAAGTTGTGGGATCACCTCGCTATTATGTCCGGTTTTGAACTCGATATTGACTATCCTTACGAGATCATCCGCAAGGACAACCTCGTCACCCGTCCGGATCATATCCCTTACAACACTACCCGTATGCGTTACCGTCACTACGGACATACACTGGAAGTGCTGATTAAGAAAGCGATCGAGTTTCCCGAAGGAAACGAAAAACGCAACTTGATTGCTTTGATCTGCAACCACATGAAGAAAGACTACATGGCGTGGAACAAGGACACGGTGGACGATAAGAAAATTGCCGAAGACCTGTACGAACTTTCCGACGGAAAGCTCCAGATGACCGATGATATTGTCCGTCTAATGGCAGAACGTCTCAACCAGAATTACCGTCCGAAGACGAACTATACCAACAATCGTCAGAATAACCAGCGGAGAAACTACCGTCAGAATAACCAGGACAGATAATTCTCTTTTTTGGAATCGTAAACAATTAAAATTCAATCAATGGCTTCATTTGTAATCGAAGGAGGACATCGGCTAAGCGGGGAAATTCATCCGCAAGGCGCCAAAAACGAAGTTTTGCAGATAATCTGCGCCACGTTGCTGACTGCCGAAGAAGTGACGGTGGACAACATACCTGACATCTTGGATGTCAACAACCTGATCCAGCTGATGCGGGAAATGGGTGTGACGGTTTCAAAGAAAGGCATTGACTCATATAGCTTTAAAGCAGAAAACGTCGATCTGGCTTACCTGGAAAGCGACGAATTTCTGAAGAAATGTTCCAGCCTCCGTGGCTCAGTGATGTTGATCGGCCCCATGGTTGCTCGTTTCGGAAAAGCGTTAATATCGAAACCGGGCGGAGATAAAATCGGCCGACGCCGTCTGGATACTCACTTTTTGGGCATTCAGAACTTGGGTGCGGACTTCCGTTATGACGAAGGACGCGGCATTTACGAAATCACCGCCGACAGGTTGCAAGGCAATTATATGCTGCTGGACGAAGCCTCCGTCACCGGAACGGCGAACATTGTAATGGCAGCCGTACTAGCCAAAGGAACTACCACTATTTACAACGCTGCCTGCGAGCCTTACCTGCAACAACTGTGCCGGATGCTGAACCGCATGGGTGCCCGGATCAGCGGTATAGCTTCCAACCTTCTGACGATTGAAGGCGTGGAAGAACTGCACGGCACACAGCACACCGTATTGCCCGATATGATTGAAGTCGGTAGCTTTATTGGTATGGCAGCGATGACCAAAAGCGAAATAACCATTAAAAACGTCTCCTACGAAAATCTGGGCATTATTCCCGAGAGTTTCCGTCGTCTGGGCATTAAGCTCGAGCAGAGGGGAGACGATATTTACGTTCCCGCACAGGAGGTCTACGAGATAGAATCTTTTATTGACGGCTCTATCATGACGATAGCCGACGCACCGTGGCCGGGACTAACTCCCGACTTGCTCAGCGTAATGCTTGTCGTTGCCACGCAAGCCAAAGGGAGCGTGCTTATTCATCAGAAGATGTTCGAAAGCCGTCTGTTCTTTGTGGACAAACTGATCGACATGGGTGCGCAGATCATTCTTTGCGACCCGCATCGTGCCGTAGTTATCGGACATAACCATGGGTTCAAGTTGCGCGGCGCACGCCTCACCTCTCCGGATATCCGTGCCGGTATCGCCCTGCTGATAGCCGCCATGAGTGCGGAAGGAACCAGTACGATCAGTAATATCGAGCAGATAGACCGTGGTTATCAAAACATAGAAGGACGCCTGAACGCTATCGGAGCCAGAATCACTCGAATATGATAAAGAAAGAAGAAGTATATAAAATAGGACTATTCAACAAGCCGCACGGCATACACGGCGAGTTGCAGTTTACCTTCACGGACGATATTTTCGACCGGGTGGACTGTGATTATCTGGTATGCCTGCTCGACGGGATTTTCGTTCCTTTCTTTATGGAGGAATACCGTTTCCGTTCGGATTCCACCGCTTTGGTTAAGCTCGAAGGGGTGGACACGGCCGAACGTGCCCGTATGTTTACCAACGTCGAGGTTTACTTTCCGGTGAAGCATGCGGAAGAAGCCGGTGAAGGAGAATTGTCGTGGGAATTTTTTGTCGGTTTCCGTATGGAAGACGTGCACCACGGGATGTTGGGAGAAGTGGTAGATGTGGATACCACCACGGTTAACACGCTTTTTATCGTTGAAAGAGAAGGGGAAGAATTGCTTGTTCCCGCGCAGGAAGAATTTATCCGGGGGATAGACCAGCAACAGAAACTCATCACAGTGGAACTTCCCGAAGGTTTGTTGAATTTGGACGAACTGGAGGAGGAAGAATAAGTAATCAGAATAAAGTTAAAGTACTAAAGCGTAATCGCTTATAATTTAGAATAAACGAAATGCCGAAGAAAAGACGAAGCAGAGCTTTCTGGAAAAATTTCAAGTTCAAGTATAAACTAACGGTTGTTAATGAGAATACACTTGAAGAAATTGTAGGGCTTCGTGTGTCAAAACTGAATGGCCTTTCGGTGCTGCTTAGTGTGCTGGCGGTGCTTTTCCTGATTGCGGCCTGCATCATTGCTTTCACCCCTTTGCGGAATTATCTTCCGGGATATATGAACAGTGAGGTCCGCACGCAGATTGTGGACAATGCCTTACGGGTAGACTCCCTGCAACAGATACTCAACAAGCAGAACCTCTACATTATGAATATTCAGGATATTTTCAGTGGAAAAGTGGCGATAGACAGCGTGCAGACGCTCGACTCGCTGACCGCCGCCCGTGAAGACACACTAATGGAACGCACGAAACGCGAAGAAGAATTCCGCCGTCAGTACGAAGAGAATGAAAAATATAACCTTACCACGGTCACTTCCCAACCGGATGTGAACGGACTGATTTTATATCGTCCCACACGCGGAATGGTTTCCGACCATTTCAATGCGGAAAAGAAACATTTCGGAACCGATATAGCCGCCAATCCCAATGAAAGTGTGTTGGCTACTATGGACGGAACGGTCATTCTAAGCACTTATACCGCCGAAACAGGCTATCTGATAGGTGTACAGCATAATCAGGATTTGATTTCGATTTACAAACATTGTGGTTCCCTGCTGAAGAAAGAGGGCGAACGTGTGAAAGGCGGCGAAGCCATTGCTTTGGTGGGCAATAGCGGCACACTTAGCACCGGTCCGCACCTGCATTTCGAACTTTGGTATAAGGGACATCCCATTAATCCGGAGAAATACATTGTATTTTAATGATGAGTATAGAGAATAATAAAAAGAAGAAACAAATAGCTATTCTGGGCTCTACCGGTTCTATCGGCACACAGGCATTGCAGGTGATTGAAGAACACCCGGACCTGTACGAGCCTTATGCCCTGACAGCCAACAACCGGGTGGAACTGTTGATTGCGCAGGCAAGAAAATTCCAGCCGGAAGTCGTTGTGATTGCCAACGAAGCAAAGTATGCCGAACTGAAGGAAGCATTGAGCGACCTGCCTATTAAAGTGTATGCAGGTACTGATGCTATTTGCCAGATTGTGGAAGCCGGACCGATTGACATGGTGCTTACTGCCATGGTCGGATATGCCGGGTTGAAACCGACCATGAACGCTATCCGTGCCCGCAAGGCTATTGCTCTCGCCAATAAAGAGACGTTGGTCGTGGCGGGTGAGTTGATAAACCAGTTGGCGCAGCAATACCGCACCCCGATTTTGCCGGTAGATTCTGAACACTCGGCCGTCTTTCAGTGTTTAGCGGGAGAAGTAGGCAATCCGATTGAAAAAGTGATTCTGACAGCTTCGGGCGGTCCTTTTCGCACGTATACGTTGGAACAACTGAAAACCGTGACCAAGACACAAGCCCTGAAACATCCTAATTGGGAAATGGGCGCAAAGATAACGATTGATTCTGCCTCCATGATGAACAAAGGCTTTGAAGTAATTGAAGCCAAGTGGTTGTTTGGCGTTCAGCCCGGCCAGATAGAAGTGGTCGTACATCCGCAGTCGGTCATTCATTCAATGGTCCAGTTTGAGGACGGTGCCGTGAAGGCGCAGCTCGGTATCCCGGATATGCGTTTGCCCATTCAGTACGCGTTCTCTTATCCCGACCGTATCAGCGCTTCTTTTGAACGGCTCGACTTTGCAAAATGTACCAACCTGACTTTCGAACAACCCGACACGAAGCGTTTCCGCAACCTCTCTCTGGCTTACGAAGCGATGTATCGGGGCGGAAATATGCCTTGTATTGTCAATGCCGCCAACGAGGTGGTGGTCGCCTCTTTCCTGAAAGACGGCATCAGCTTTCTCGGCATGAGTGATGTGATAGAGAAAACAATGGAGCAAGCCGCTTTCGTGGCGAATCCGAGTTATGAGGACTATGTAGCGACCGACAAAGAAGCAAGAAGAATCGCTTCCGAGCTTGTGCGCCGGCAAAATCCTCAGAAATAATTTGTAATTAGTAATTTGTAAATAATAAACATGGAAACATTTTTGATTCGTGCCCTGCAATTGATAATGAGCCTTTCGTTGCTCGTCATCATTCATGAAGGCGGGCATTTCTTATTTGCCCGTTTGTTCAAAGTGCGGGTGGAAAAATTCTGCTTATTCTTCGACCCTTGGTTCACTTTGTTCAAGTTCAAACCAAAGAAAAGCGAAACAGAATATGCTGTCGGGTGGTTGCCGTTGGGTGGCTATGTCAAGATAGCCGGTATGATTGACGAATCAATGGATACCGAACAGATGAAACAACCCGAACAGCCGTGGGAGTTCCGTTCCAAGCCGGCCTGGCAACGTCTGCTGATCATGGTGGGCGGTGTGTTGTTCAATTTCCTGTTGGCGTTGTTCATCTACTCAATGATTCTTTTCGCGTGGGGCGACCAATATATAAAAGTACAGGAAGCTCCCCTCGGTATGGATTTTAATGAAACAGCCAAGTCCGTAGGTTTCAAAGACGGAGACGTGTTGCTCTCTGCCGACGGTGTTCCTTTCGAACGTTATGACGGTGATATGTTGAGCCAGATTGCCGATGCACGCGAAGTCAGTGTGTTGCGTGACGGTGCAAAGGCTTCCGTTTATATTCCCGATGATATGATGCAACGTCTGTTGGCGGACAGTATCCGCTTCGCTTCTTTCCGTTTCCCGTATGTCGTAGACAGTGTAATGGTGAACTCGCCTGCCGCGCAAGCCGGGGATAGTATTATCGCCTTGAATGGAACTCCGATTTCTTTCTCCGATTTCAAACAAGCCATGGCGGAGCGCAAAAAGAATGCTGCGACTCTCCTTAAAGACAGCATAGACCCCCGCTTCATCACCTTGGCTTATGTGCGTGGCGGCGTGACGGATACATTGAGTATGCGTGTCGATTCTGCCTATCTAATGGGAGTAACCGCCTGCCTTGTCACCGACCGCCTTCTTCCAATGGTGAAAAAGCAATATGCCTTCCTGGAGTCTTTCCCTGCAGGCGTCTCTCTTGGTGTGAAAACGCTGAAAGGCTATGTGGGCAATATGAAATACCTGTTCTCTAAAGAAGGAGCGAAGCAGTTGGGCGGTTTCGGAACGATCGGCAGTATCTTTCCGGCTACATGGGACTGGCACCAGTTCTGGTACATGACAGCTTTCCTGTCTATCATCCTTGCTTTCATGAATATTCTGCCTATCCCTGCGTTGGACGGTGGCCATGTTCTTTTCCTTATTTACGAGATGATAGCCCGCCGCAAACCGAGTGACAAGTTTATGGAGTATGCCCAGATGACCGGTATGATTTTACTTTTCGGTCTGCTTATTTGGGCAAACTTTAATGATATTTTGAGGTTTTTCTTCTAAACTCTACTCTGACACGGTAGTTGTCAGATTGGCAATCTCATTAAAACGGGATGATCGGTATTTGGTGTGGATGTTAGCGCATGAGTATGCTGCATTGTGTTGATATTCAATGAAATGGAATACGTGATTCCTGTGATGCAAGAACGGCGTTTTAACATTGTGTTAAAACGCCGTTCTTGCATGCAGAAATGCCCTGGTCTGCATACAAGAAACGGCGTTTCCTCTTTTTCTTCCGTTTGTAATCAGTCATGACTGTTAAATTGTTAACATTTTCTTTTCCCGCTCCAAGTCAGTTTCGTCCAGTTTTGGGGAGGGAACAGTACACGTTTTGATGTAATCTCCTTCCCGGCAGGTATAATTATAATATGCCTCCAGTTCCGGTGTCAGTTCCGCTTTCGGGACCAGTTTGCTCTCCATTTCCAAGAAAGTCCGGATGTCCGTGCTGTCCGACTGTTTCACTAATACGATGCGTCGGGCAATGGGGTTGTGGTTATAGTCCAGACAAAGGTACAGCCCTTTCAGCATAGTGGGAAATTCGTAATGCGGCAGTTGCAGGTAAATGGTGACCAAAGCAAACTGGGGCAGATCCCGTTCGTTGAACATCAGGTATGAGTTTTGGTGATTACTGATAATTCCACTTCCCCAATGAACAGATTTATAAGCGTTTATCATGCCCATTTTCACATATTCACTGTTTTCGGAAGCGCAAATCATGTAAGGTTCGATTTTCAGGCTGTCCGTAGAGGAGGAGAGACTGTAACTGAGATAAGTGCCGCTGTAATTGAAAACATCTTGTACGGATTCTTTCATTTCCTTTTCCAGCAGCTTGATGAATGAGTTACCGCTGTCCGCTTCATTCTGTTGTTCCGGTTCCATTTCCTGCAGCAGTATTCTCATCGAGCTTACATTATTTAATAAGCGTTTTTTCGACATATTGTTCACTAGTGCCAGCGCGTCGTCCAATGCCTCGTCCGGTGTGCGGGTTTTCAGCAGGTCGATGTAGGCAGGCAGTACGCTGGAGTATAAGGCGGACAATACGCTTGGTGCCATATCTACACGGTCGGCAATTTCTTTCATCTTTACGCCATTGTTGCGCAGGTATTCTATTCTTTTGTAAATGTCGGTCAGTTCATCCATGATTCTTGAGGTTGCAAATTGAATTTCGTTGCAAAGGAATGACTAATGTATTATGATTTTGTTGCATGAATATTACATTAATATTTCACTCTGTCCGAAAAGAAAAATATACGATATGATTCATTGAAATTCATTTTTTCACTCGTCCCGGTGTCCTACATTTGCACCGGAAACAAAAAAATGACGCTATATGAATTTCAAAGAAAAACTGTCGCCTTCGGCTCAAAAAAAACTTTCTGATTTACTTTTTATCTTCTATGCGGGAGGTGCGGCGCTGTTGTCTTACTCACTGGTGTATGCGCTTCGCAAGCCATTCACCGCTGCTACATTCGACGGCATGGAACTGTTCGGCATGGATTATAAAGTGGCAACAAGCATCATTCAGATATTCGGGTACATGGTATCCAAGTTTATCGGAATCAAACTTATTTCTGAACTGAAGAGAGAGGGCCGCCTGAAATTCATTCTTGTCTCCATTGGGGTTGCCGAGCTCTCTTTAGTTCTTTTCGGATGTCTGCCTCGTCCGTTCAATGTGCTGGCGTTGTTCTTCAACGGGCTGTCGTTGGGTTGTATGTGGGGCGTTATCTTCAGCTTCCTCGAAGGCCGGCGGGTGACGGACTTACTCGCTTCTCTTTTCGGGCTGAGTATTGCGGTGAGTAGTGGTACGGCAAAGTCGATCGGGCTTTTCGTAGTCGATATCTTGAATGTCAGCGAGTTTTGGATGCCTGCGTTGATTGGTGCGGTAGCGCTGCCTCTGTTGGCGGGGCTGGGATACATTCTCGACCACCTACCCAAGCCGACTGCCGAAGATAAAGCGTTGCGTGTGGAGCGTGTCACGTTGGACAGACAACAACGTTGGGAACTTTTCCGCAACTTTGCCCCTGTGCTGACGTTACTTTTCTTTGCCAATCTCTTTCTCACTGTCCTGCAAGATGTCAAGGAAGACTTTCTTGTGAAGATTATAGATGTGAATGCCGCCGGTCTTTCCTCTTGGGTATTTGCCAAAGTAGACGGTGTTGTGACGTTGATTATTCTGGCTGTTTTTGTCACTCTTGCATTAGTGAAAAGTCATATCAAAGTTCTTTCGACCTTGCTGACGCTGGTCATTGCAGGTGCGGTAACTCTCAGTTTCGTCGCTTTCAATTACGATAGCTTGCAACTTTCTCCGTTGGTGTGGTTGTTTATTCAGAGCCTTTGCCTCTACTTTTCCTATCTTAGTTTTCAGACAATTTTCTTCGACCGTTTTATAGCCTGTTTCCGGATTAGGGGAAATGTGGGTTTCTTCATCGCAATGGTTGATTCTATCGGCTATACGGGAACGGTATTGGTGTTGGTATTTAAAGAATGTTTCAATCCGAATCTGGACTGGCTCGAATTTTACAATACAATGGCGGGCACGGTGGTTTGCTGTACGGCGTTTACAGTTTCCTTGTTCTACCTGATGCAGCGCTACCGGAAAGGCAAGCGGAAGGAAATAAGTGAAAAGGCAACTTCTTGTCCGGTTCCTTCCCTTGCATCTTCTTATTGAAAAGATAAATCATAAATAAATTAATTATATATAGGAAACAAGAATGAAAAAGATTGAATGTGTAATTATGGATTGGGCCGGTACAGCCGTCGATTACGGATGTTTTGCCCCGGTGGCAGCTTTTATCGAAGCATTTGCCGAAAAAGGACTGATTATAGATGTGGTGCAGACCCGCAAACCAATGGGGTTACCAAAGATTCAGCATATTCGCGAGTTGCTGTCGATGCCCGAGGTGAATGAACAGTTTGCTACGCGTTATCAGCGTGCCTGGACGGAGGAAGATGTGGTGGAATTGAACCGTCTTTTTGAAAAACATCTGTTTGCCTCGCTCGAAAATTACACAGACCCTATTCCGGGCGTGATTCCGACACTGGAGAAACTGCGTGCCGAAGGTCTGAAAATCGGCTCTACTACCGGATATACCCGCGAAATGATGAATGTTGTTCTTCCTGCTGCGCAGGCAAAAGGGTATCGGGTGGATTACTGTGCTACTCCGAACTTACTTCCCGCCGGACGTCCGGCTCCTTACATGATTTTTGAAAACCTGATAAAGCTGGGTGTCGACAGTCTTGATGCCGTAGTAAAAGTTGGGGACACGATTGCCGACATCAAAGAGGGAGTCAACGCAAAGGTTTGCAGTGTGGGAGTTGTTCTCGGAAGTAACGAAATGGCTCTCACCGAGGCCGAAACAAAGGCCATGCCGGCTGCCGAACTTGAAGCTCGCATCGCTGATGTGAAGGAACGTATGTTTGCTGCAGGTGCCTCTTATGTGATTCTTTCCATGGAGGAACTGCCTGCATTGATCGAAAGAATGAACGCTGACAGATGATAAGCGGAACGGTAACCGCTTCTGTACTTTTAATAACAATATATCGCAAAGAAACTTTATTCCAGCACTGTGCTGGTAAAAAAAATGTATCATTATGAAACCATATTTATTATTAACTCCCGGTCCTCTGACCACGTCTGAAACAGTAAAAGAAACCATGATGACTGACTGGTGTACATGGGACGAAGATTATAACCTCGGCATTGTTCAGGAATTGCGCAAAGATCTGGTGAGCATTGCCACAAAGAATATTAAAGATTATACTTCTGTACTTTTGCAGGGAAGCGGGACCTATTGCGTGGAAGCTGTACTTGGCGCCACTATCACTCCGAAAGACAAACTTCTGATTTGCAGCAACGGCGCTTACGGAGACCGCATGGGTAATATTGCCGAATATTATCACCTCGATTATGATATGCTTGCTTTTGAAGAAACAGAGCAGGTATCTGTGGAATACGTAGACGACTATTTGAGCAATAATTCCGATGTCACTCATGTGGCTTTTGTACATTGTGAAACGACTACGGGAATTTTGAACCCTATCAAAGAGTTGTCCCACATTGTCAAAATGCATGGCAAGAAACTGATTGTTGACTGCATGAGCAGCTTCGGAGGAATTCCGTTGGATGTAAACGAATTAGGAATTGACTTTCTTATCAGCAGTTCCAACAAATGTATTCAAGGCGTACCCGGATTCGGGTTTATCATTGCCCGCCGTTCGGAATTGATGCGTTGCAAGGGGGTGGCCCGCTCTCTTTCTCTGGACATCTACGACCAATGGGAAACTATGGAAAAAGGGCATGGAAAATGGCGCTTCACTTCTCCTACTCATGTAGTCCGCGCTTTCAAACAGGCGTTGGCCGAACTTCTCGAAGAAGGAGGGGTAGAAGCACGTTACCAGCGTTATTGCGAAAATCATCGTATATTAGTAGAAGGGATGCGTTCTCTCGGTTTCCAAACTTTGCTCGACGACGCTATTCAGTCACCGATTATCACTTCTTTCCTTTACCCGCATAAGGATTTTGACTTTAAGGCTTTCTATCTGGCACTGAAAAGCAAAGGGTTCGTCATCTATCCGGGCAAAATCTCAAAAGCCGACACTTTCCGTATCGGAAACATCGGTGACGTATATCCGGAGGATTTCTGCCGGCTGGTAGAGGTGATTCGTGAAACGGAATATTGATTTTTTTGCTGCGAGGCCGGTAGAAGGTCAGTAGTAGCCCACCTATCGTGCCGGCCTCAATTTATGAAT
>OCQC01002063.1_pt1 | contig 13151 bp, 9 predicted proteins | sample 1538401 | NCBI WGS metagenome assembly OCQC01 (sample SAMN04571689, study PRJEB22368) | human gut metagenome | biome: human gut; material: stool | host: Homo sapiens | place: Luxembourg | collected 2012-08-03 | reverse complement strand
TCTCCCCTTTGATTTAGCCACACATTCATTTTTTGTAAATTAAGCCAAAGTCAGACAGCATATATGAGAAAAGCAGGTGTGCATACATCATAAGATGCACTTGAAGTTCAATTGTGATAGTTCTTAGACTTTTCCTTAACTCCCCAGCTATCCACAGACACGGATGTCTGTGGAAGTTCGATATGGGACACGGATGTCCCGTATCGAACGGTAGCGGAAACTACCATTACGTATATGAAAAGTCTTAGAAATATCCAATTGAAGCTTCTGGCATCGTTGATGTATGAACACCTGCTTTCATTATATATGCTGTCGTCCGTACGCTAAGAATGTGTGCTAAACAACAACATTCCTACTTAGTTCCTGTAGAACCGAATCCGCCATCTCCACGAACTGTATCACTTAATTCCTGCACTTCATTAAAAGCAGCTGTTATATAAGGAGCAAGTACAATCTGTGCAACTCTGTCACCTGGTTCTATAGTAACAGCAGCATCAGAGTGGTTGTATAGGGCAACTATTATCTCTCCCCTGTAGTCAGAATCAATAACACCTACTTTGTTGGCAGGAGCAACACCCTTTTTGCATGCCATACCGCTTCTTGCATAAATAAGACCAACAAGACCAGCAGGTATCTCCATGGCAATACCTGTTTTGATGAATTCAGTTGTGCCAGGTTTTATAGTGACTGCTTCTGTCATACCTGAATAAAGGTCTGCACCAGCTGAGTATTCAGTTCCGTAAGTTGGTATAATAGCATCAGGTGTAAGTTTTTTAATATTTACATTTTGTTTCATAAAAATAAATCCTCATTTCTATATATTGTGATTAGCATAAATAGCTTTAGTAACCATCAGCTATGACTACATGCCCCTCCTTAAGCGAGGTCTGTACATCAATAGTTCTCTGGTTAGATGATCCTTTGAATTTTAACATCATATCCTTTAGTTGTTCAACAAACTTTCCATCAACACATATGTCGATGAAAGACAGCATTCTTGCAGTCTCTGGGTATGTATTATACATACGCTCCATAATATCTTTATCAAACAGATAGCCTGTAAAACACCATATATTCTTATCAGGATATACCTGTTTTACTCTTTCTAATAAAGGAAGAAGTCCTTTCTGGTTAGCTGGTTCGAAGGGCTCACCACCAAGAAGAGTTAATCCTGCTATATAAGAAGGCTTCATTGATTCTATTATTTCATCAATAGTTTCATCAGTAAATGGCATGCCATAATTAAAATCCCATGCAACCTCGTTAAAGCAACCCTTACAGTGATGAGTGCAGCCACTTACAAATATACTTGTTCTTACGCCGGGACCATTGGCAATATCATTATATTTTATTTCAGCATAATTCAAAGTGTACAGTCCTTTCTGTGAATAAATTTACCTTCATGCTTAGTACTGATTGCTAACTTAAAGCAGGTAAAGGTCAATTAATATGTATAATATCATAAAAAGGACAATCTTAACAGTAGTTAGCAGATATTAATGTGAGTATAATAAGATATAAGTTAAATATGAAAAAAAACCGGTAAAAACCCATATTAATACAGTTTTGTTGTGTTAAAAATGGTTTGCACAGTGGAATAACAAGGAGGAATAAAGCATGTTAGATATTTATCTGGATAAGTTATATAGGTATCCAAGAATTCAGGAATGCGTCAGTGTAGCAGTTCCATTTAAGAAAGGTGAACTTAAAAGCATATCAGAGATAGCAGTATTACAGAATGGAAAGGAATGCATTATACAGCCTGAAGTGACATCAAGCTATGATGATGGAAGTGTTAAGTTTCTGTTTATAAGCTTTATGGCAGATCTCCCAGCTAACAAGCGCACAAAAGTGATTCTTTCTGTAAGCAGTGAAGAGTATGATAAAGCTGTAGAAGCTTCTAAGCTGTCTTATGATAATCCTATAGAAAAGGATGTAAATGTACACAAAGCTGCAGTGTGTGTAAAGAAGACAGAAGCAGGTTATACAGTAAACAGTGGTGAATTAGAATTTGATGTATCTGATAACTCTGAAAGTATATTTACAAGGTTAGTTGATGGAAGAAAGATATATACCGAAGAGAATTTTGAAGGACCGGTTTTAAAGGACCGAGAAGGAAATGATTATAAGATGTCTATAGGAGAGTGGCGTGTAGTAAAGCCAGGTCCTGTAGAGGTAACACTTTCAGCTAAGGCTTATAATGTTGTTGAGGCTGATAAAGATGGAAATAAAACTGATAAAGGCGGAAATAAAGCTTCTATAGATGAAGAAGATATAAAATATAAGAAAATAGAGTCTGAGATACGAATCACAGCCTATGCAGGAAAACCATGGGTAAACATATCATATAGAATAATCAATACATCAGACGAAGAACTTAATATAAAATCACTAGTATTTTATATTAAGAAATCAAAGGACAGCAGGATAACAGATAAGCTTGTACATATAGATATGGCAGCTGGCAACGATTCAACTGGATGTGGAGATATTCTTACAGACAATTCTAAGAACAATGGACCTATATTTATGACAAGAGGAATAGGAGAGCTTGATATGATAGAACACAGGGCTCCTGTTTCAGATATCAGGACTATAGTTGCCACTTCAAACTATAAGACAAGCTTTATCATAGGTAAGAATGGTGAAGAAGTAAATGAGACAATAGATGACAGCTATCTTATAAAAGAGGCTAATGAACATTATGCAGAAGTGTTATATGGAACATTTATGGCTGACTATACAGATGCTGATGATGGATTCTGTGTAACAGTGCATCAGGCACAGCAGAATTATCCTAAGGCAATCAAGTCATGTGCAGAGGGTGTAGCGGTCATGCTTGTGCCAGAGGGCGTAGGTGAGATAACTATGCAGTCAGGTATGGCAAAAGAACAGAACTTCCTTATACACTGGCATAGTCCAGAAACTCATATATGGGAGATAGATAACAGAAGTCTTATATATCAGATGCCAGACAGACCATATATAGCACCTCAGATATTTAAAGAGTCTGGTGCAATGCTTGATGTATTTCCTGATAAATATGATGAAGATGTGGAAATAGCACTTATGGCAAAAGCAGATGGACATTCAAGATGCTATGGTATGCTTAACTGGGGTGATACAGTAGATATGGGCTACACAGTCCAGGGAAGAGGTGGTGGAAAACCAGTCTGGAGCAATAATGAATATGACTATCCGCATGCCTGTGCACTTATGTATGCTAGAACAGGAGTAAGAAGATTCCTTGATTATTTGATAGTAGCAGCAAAACACTGGATGGATGTTGATATATGCCACTATAGCAGCAATCCTTTAAGAATCGGGGGACAATGGGAACATACAGCAGGGCACTGTAAGAATGGTGTTATGGTATGCTCACATGAATGGGTTGAAGGTCTTCTTGATTATTATCATTTTACAGGAGATGAGAGAGGATATGAGGCAGCTGTTGGAATCGGTGAAAATGTCTTAAGACTTCTTGAAACTCCGATGTATCAGGTGCCAGGTGAAGCCAATGCAAGGGAAACAGGCTGGGCGCTTCGTACACTTATAGCACTTTATGTAGAAACTAATGATAAGAAATGGCTTGCTAAATGTGACTGGATCATAGACAGCTTCAAGAAATGGGAAGAAGAATATGGAGACTGGTTATCACCATACACAGATAATACAGCAATAAGAGTAGGTTTCATGATATCAGTTGCAGTCGGAAGTGTTATGAGATACTACAGAGTATTCCCAAGAGAAGATGTAAAACAGATGTTAATACATGCGGTGGATGATCTTGTAGAGAACTGCTATATGGATAACGGACTGTTCTACTATAAGGAACTTCCTAGTCTTGCAAGAAATGGTAACAACACACTTCTGCTTGAGTCACTTGCGATAGCTTATGAGCTTACAGGAGATGCCTCATATTTGAAGTATGGACTTAAAACATTCAGAAAAGCCATAAATGAAGCATCTGGTGGATCAGTAGGCGTAAAGACAATAACAGACGATGCGGTCATATGTAAGGGTGATTCAGGAAAAAGCTTCGCACAGAGCTTTATACCACTGACTACATTTTATAATGCTATAAGTAAGAATGATATGAGCTTCTAATTGTTCCTGTTATAATTAATCGTACAATCTAGTACATTAATAGATTATATAAAATAAGAGAGCCTCTGTAATGGTAGTATTTATTAATTATACAGTAATTATTATCATTACAGGGGCTTTTGTATCAGGTCAAAGTTTAAATAGAGCTTATATTTCAAGCTTAAATTGAACTTATAAGTGACATTTGGGCATTGATATGTTAAACTGAAATAAATCTGTAGATTTTAAATAGCATGATGTATGAATATAGTAAGACATATAAAATATTCAAGATTAAACACGCACAGAAAAGAAGTTTAGTGATAAATGAGCGTAGAAAAGAGGATTAGTGTGAAAAATAAGATTTTTCACACGCAAGATTTGTGCCTCGCACAAACTTGAGATGCGCAAAGAAGCAGCGCAAGAATGGAGGATTATTATGAGAATAGGTATCAGAGCACATGATGTTGCATATGCACCACTTGATGAGCTTATCCCTAACATACATAAGCAGGGATTTCATTGTATGCATATAGCACTTTCAAAGTCTATAAAGGAGTTTAAGCCGGGAGTTGAGACTATGACACCTGGACTTGCTATGTATATTAAGGAGTTGTGTGCAGAGAATAAGGTTGATGTGGCAGTTCTTGGATGCTATCTTAATCTTTGCAATCCTAATCCTGAAAAGCATAAGGAGATAGTCGAGAAGTATAAAGCACATATAAGATTTGCAAGTATACTTGGATGTGGAGTTGTTGGAACAGAGACAGGTGCTGTCAATGAAGAGTACAAGTATGAACCAGCGAATCATTCAGATGAGGCACTTCAGTGTTTTATAGATAACCTAAGACCTATAGTTAAATATGCAGAACAGTTTGGCGTTATAGTAGCTATAGAGCCTGTATGGAAGCATATAGTCAACACAGTTGAGAGGGCAAGAAAGGTGCTTGATGCTATAGATTCTCCAAACCTTCAGATTATATTTGACCCTGTTAACCTTCTTTATACAGGAAACATTGATAAACAGGATGAGATTATAGAAAAGGCATTTGACCTGTTATTAAAAGATATCGCAGTAGTCCACTGCAAGGATTATGTAGTTGAGAATGGTGAGCTTAAGTCAATAGCAGCAGGAACAGGTGGACTTAATTATCCACTATTGCTTAAGAAGATCAAGGAATATAAGCCATATGTTCATTGTACACTTGAGAATACTGTTCCAGAAAATGCAGTGGCAACAAGAGAATTTATGGAAAAGTTATACGCTGAGGTATAATTATAACCATTATCGAACGAGTAAATTATAATATAATAAAACAGTCATATACAGGCTGTGCACCCGGATTATAGATACACGAGGGGAGAGATTATATGCCAGAGAGCAATATAGAATTAGCAGGAAATAAGAATATTAAGACAAGCGAAGTAGAAAAATCAGTGGATACGCCGGCAGATTTTACAAGCCCGGAGGAGCTTTATAATGACCTTATAGAAAAAGTTAAAATGTATCATCCATCATCTGACCTTTCAGATATAGAACGTGCATATAAGGTTGCAAAAAAGGCTCATGAAGGCCAGTTTAGAAAGTCAGGTGAGCCATATATTATACATCCACTTTGTGTTGCTATTATATTAGCAGAGCTTGAGCTTGATAAAGAGTCTATTATAGCTGGTCTTTTACATGATGTTGTTGAAGATACTGTTATGACAAGTGAAGATGTGGCAAAAGAATTCGGCGATGAGGTTGCACTTTTAGTAGATGGTGTTACAAAGCTTACACAGCTTAACTATCAGCATGACAAGATAGAAGTGCAGGCAGAAAACTTAAGAAAAATGTTTCTTGCTATGGCTAAGGATATAAGAGTTATTCTTATCAAGCTTGCCGACAGACTTCACAATATGCGTACAATGCAGTACCAGTCACCAGCAAAGCAGGTGGAAAAGTCCAGAGAGACTATGGATATATATGCTCCTATAGCACATAGGCTTGGTATATCTAAGATTAAGGTAGAATTAGATGATCTTTCCATGAAATATCTTATGCCGGATACTTACAATGACCTTGTAAAGCAGGTGGATATCAACAGACCGGGTAGAGAAGCTTTTATAAAGAGCATAATCAAGGAAGTCGGTATGCATATAAGCAATGCCGGTATAGAAGCAGAGATAGATGGAAGAGTTAAGCATTTTTTCTCAATCTATCGAAAGATGGTTAACCAGAATAAGACACTTGATCAGATATATGATATATTTGCAGTGCGTATTAAGGTTGATACAGTTAAAGACTGTTATGCGGCTTTAGGTGTAATACATGAGATGTACAAGCCTATTCCAGGAAGATTCAAGGATTATATAGCTATGCCTAAGCCTAACATGTATCAGTCACTTCATACAACACTTATAGCATCCAATGGCCAGCCTTTTGAAGTACAGATAAGAACATATGAAATGCATAGAATAGCAGAATATGGTATTGCAGCTCACTGGAAGTATAAAGAAGGCAAAACAGGTGAGACAAACAAGAGTGAAGAGGCCAAGCTTAGCTGGTTAAGACAGATACTTGAATGGCAGAGAGATATGTCAGATAATAAAGAATTCTTATCATCTATTAAGAATGACCTTAATCTGTTTTCTGATTCGGTATACTGTTTCACACCTACAGGAGATGTAAAGACACTTCCGGCAGGTTCTAACCCTATAGACTTTGCTTACAGTATTCATAGTGCTGTAGGCAATAAGATGGTAGGTGCAAGAGTTAACGGAAAGCTTGTTAATATTGATTATGAGATAAAAAATGGTGACAGAATCGAGATTATAACTTCACAGAACTCAAAGGGACCAAGCCGTGACTGGTTATCTATGGTTAAGTCCACACAGGCACGTAACAAGATCAACCAGTGGTTTAAGCAGGAGCTTAAGGAAGACAATATAATAAAGGGTAAGGAGCTTATATCCAACTATTGTAAGGGAAAGGGCATAGTTCTTTCAGAGATAAATAAGCCTGAATTTGTAGAAAAGGCCTTAAGAAAATATGGCTATAAGGACTGGGATTCTATCATGGCTGCCGTCGGACATGGAGCTTTAAAAGAAGGGCAGATAGTCAATAAGCTTAATGAAGAATACTTAAAGACAAAGAAGGCTGAGATTACAGACAAGCAGGCACTTGAACAGATAGCAGCAAGTGAAAGCAAGGAAAAGGAGAATGATAATAAAAAGGGCAAGGGTGGAATCGTTGTTAAAGGAATCCACGATGTTGCGGTCAGATTCTCCAGATGCTGTAATCCTGTTCCAGGTGATGAAATAGTAGGTTTTGTTACAAGAGGAAGAGGTATCTCAATCCACAGAACAGACTGTATCAACATACTAAACTTCCCGGCAAGTGAGCGTGCAAGACTCATAGAAGCAGAGTGGGAACAGACAGAGAACAAAGATGAAAAATACAGTGCCGAGATTAACATATTTGCAGGTAACAGAAAAGGTCTTATTGTTGACATATCAAGATTGTTTACAGAAGCTAACATAGACGTAAGATTCATGAACAGCCGTGTAAACAAGAAGAATATTGCAACTATTAACTTAGGATTTGTGGTATCGGGTAAGGAAGAGCTTAACAGACTTATCGACAAGCTAAGAAAAATAGATGGTGTCACAGATATTGAGAGAGCTACGGGCTGATAAAGACAAGTACCGGAAGAAAAGGTATTATCTGAATTCAGATAATGTAGAAGCTTGTGTGCAGTGGATATAGCAATATAGAATGTAAATAACAAACATAATGTGTAAAATATAGCATATAAATGTTACAGTTTAGAGCCGTTGTCGGGATTATTCTTGATAACGGCTTTTTGATAGCATATAATGATATTACGATGATATATAGGTTCTCGTAAATTGCAAAGCAATGGGTTGGGCTATATGCATTAATTGGTGGCAAATATTAAAAATAATAATATAAAGAAAAGGAAAAGTTATGTATAAAATAGATTCAAGAATATTAGGAATGGTAGGCACTAACTGCTATCTGTTATGTAATATGGATATTAAAGAGTGTGTTCTTATAGATCCAGCAGACAGCCAGGATGAGATAAGCAGAATGATAGATGAATCAGGATGCAGCCTTAAGGGAATATTGTTAACACATGGACATTTTGACCATATTATGGCAGCAGATGCCGTAAGAGATAAATATGGTGTTAAAGTATATGCATCATGTGATGAGAAGAATACACTTGAACAGCCACATATTAATCTTGGTGAAGCATATGGGCTTAAGCTTTCAGTAAAAGCAGATGTATGGCATAAAGATGGCGAAATACTTAAACTTGCAGGCTTTGATATAGAAGCACTTCATACTCCGGGACATACAGAAGGTGGAAGCTGTTATTATATAAGAGAAATAGGAGTGCTTTTTTCAGGAGATACATTATTCTGTGGCTCAGTTGGAAGAACGGATTTTCCTGGAGGTAGCATGAGCGAAATAGTGCGTTCAATAAAAGAAAAAGTAATGGTACTTCCTGATGATACGAAGGTATATCCGGGACACGGAGAGGGCACAAGTGTTGGTTATGAAAGAGAGAATAATCCGTTTCTGGTGAATTAAGATTTTCAATTTAGAATTGATTTATAAATTTTATATTTTATGTATATATAGACTAGACAGAATATTTAATATTGTGTGCAGGCGGTGTTTTTTTGGGAAGCTGTATACAGAGAGGAATAATGATGATATATATTAAAATAGACGATAATACATTTTATGATGATGCCATAGTGCTGGTGCGTTCATTCTATCCCAGAACAGAAGTTACAGCATATAAAGAAAGCGATAATTCAAGAAATAATCCGAAAGATAATCATAAAGACAGTACAGAAGATAATCTAAAAGATAATCATAAAGACGGTATAGAAGACGATTCAAAATATACATCAGTGGATATTATTGATACGATTATAGATATAAAGGTACCAGATGTTACAGGACTTAACAAAAGCCAGATGCATGATAAGTTTAAGTCATATCTATACGACTATCTTAGTAAAAAGACCGGAAAGACACTTCCATGGGGCTATCTTACGGGAGTGCGCCCAAGTAAGATAGCATATATGATGCTTGAAGATGGTGAAAGCGAAGAAACGATAAAAAGACATTTTATGGATAAGCATAAGGCAAGTGAGCAGAAAGCAGAGCTTGCACTTAAGGTAGCCAGAAAAGAAATGGATATACTAAACAGTATAGACTATAAAAATGGTTATAGTCTGTATATAGGAATTCCATTCTGCCCAAGTATATGCTTGTATTGTTCATTTTCATCATATGCACTTGGAGCCTATAAAGATTACGTTGATAGTTATCTTGATGCACTTATTAAGGAAATGGAATTCGTATCAGGAGCTATGAAGGGGAGAAGACTTGATACAGTATACTTTGGTGGTGGTACACCAACAACGCTTAGTGCAGCGCAGCTTGACAGACTGATAACAGAACTTAAAAGACTGTTTGATATAGATGGATGTCATGAATTCACAGTAGAAGCAGGTCGTCCAGATAGTATAACACTTGATAAGCTTAAGGTGCTTAAGAAACATAATGTTGGAAGAATCTCTATCAATCCACAGACGATGAATCAGAAAACGCTTGATCTGATAGGCAGGAAGCATACTGTAGAACAGATAAAGAATGTATACAATATGGCAAGAGAAGAAGGCTTCGATAATATAAATATGGATATAATACTTGGTCTTGTCGGTGAGGATGTTGACGAAGTAAAGCATACACTTAGCGAGATACAGGCTATGAATCCGGAAAGTCTTACGGTACATTCACTTGCCATAAAGAGAGCAGCCGCGCTTAATATATGGAGAGATAAGTACAAGCAGCTGTCAACAAAAAATACGGATGAGATCATAAGAATGACAGAGGAAGCAGCAAAAAAGCTTGATATGGAACCATATTATATGTACAGACAGAAGAATATGGCTGGAAACTTTGAAAATGTAGGATATTCGAAGGAAGGTAAGGAGTGTATATATAACATACTTATTATGGAGGAAAAACAGACCATAATAGCATGTGGAGCCGGAGCAAGCAGCAAGGTTGTATTCCATAATGAAAGCGATGACAACCATTCAGTAAGAATTGAGCGTATAGAGAACGTCAAGGATGTAAGGAATTATATTGGCAGGATTGATGAGATGATTGAAAGAAAGCGGGAATTCTTTAAAGATAACCAGTTCTAGGAAGATATAAAATATAACAGTTGTGAGTTTGTCAGATAAAGTACATAAGTGGGGCGAAGCATTAAGAAATATGTTCTTAATGTTTACGCCCCACTTATTGTTTAATATTTAAGCGGGCAAAAAACTACTACAGCTTTTTTTTAATAGCCTCTCTTTTATCAATATCAATATCAAGTATGTCCATAGCTTCATCTGCTGATTTACCAAGCTTTGTCATGATATTTTTAATGGCGGCGATATGTCCTTCCTCAAGTCCAGCGGAACGTCCTTCCTCAAGTCCAGCAGCACGCCCTTCTTCAAGTCCAGCAGCACGCCCTTCTTCAAGTCCAGCAGTGCGGGCTTCTTCACGGAGAATCTCCATAACGCCTTCTTCATCGTATTCAAATATACTCACATCAATCACCTCTTCTCTATGCTTTATAAAGAAATCTGATAGAATATCCTCTTTGATACATTCATCTACAGCTTCGATAACTGCTGTCCTGACATCCAGACCGGATAAATCCATTTTATTACGTACTTTGGTGACAAAAGTCATATAATCTCTGAGTGACTTGCAGCGGTTTAATATGTTATCCGTGAATAATCCGTTTATGGCTGGTCTGATATTATTATCAAAAAAGTTGTCATCAGTAGTGCTATGTATAATATCAGTTGCCTCTTCAGCAGGATTAAGATTAATAACCGTAACGATTAACTCAAGCTCTGGATGCTTTGTAGGATGTTCAAACATATCCGACAGCTTAAGAATTTTAATACGCTCTTTCATACGTTCTCTTCCATTATAGAATGTAATAAAATGTGGAGTTGGAATCTTAAGCATACTTCTTTTATGAAGCATATTATTAGGAAATATATTCCTGTATACTTCTGAGCCATAGTGTAAGAACCTTAATGGCATATTAAAATTAAGTGATGACTGCTGTTCAAACATATATAACTCATAGCTGAATACAAATGAGGCATCATTCTTATACTTCATATACACGCCACCTTTTAGCGTTGTTATGCTAAGATTATCAGTGTCTGTATGAGATGAGTTATTCAGGGCATTGTATAAATCCAGTAAATTCTTTTTATCTGAATATAATAGACAAAATACGTTATCACTATATCGTTTGGTTGTAGTAGAGGAGCTACTATCATTTTTAATAATTATATTGTTATCAGTGTTTTTGTTGTAATAATTATTATCTTTATCGTTAATTTTCATAAGCAAAATCTCCTTAAAACTTCATTTATTCAATAGGTAAAATTAACAACAGGCAATTCTGCTATGAAATCATATATATTTTAACATGTGGTCAAATATATAACAAGTGAGTTGTTACATCAGGTACATCATATGATAAAATGATCATAATATAGAATCATGCCTTGTTGTGTATATATGGGTATAATCTGATAATAAAATGCTGTACTGAATCCAGTGTGATACATAAGAAATGCATAATATAGAACTTTAATATAAGCGTATAATACACATTCAAGACTTAATTAAGTATAGTTATACTATATAATGTGCGATTTAAAATGTCAATAGATAATAAATAAAAAATACAAAAAATATATAGGATAAATATATAAACCTTGATGGACTTATAATAAAATAGAAAGTCTGAAATACATACAGAAGAATCGTTACCAAAAGAGCAAAATAAAGAGGAGAGTGATGAGAAAAACAGATACATAGAAGCGGTATATCATATATATGCAAAGGCAAAATTCTGTCCGGCAGAAAAGTGTGGAAAAGTGAATATGTAAGAGATGTGCTGGAAGAATATCGCAGAAAGATATAAAGAGAATGCAGAATACTTAAGCACAAGATACACTAAGGCAGCAGATATATACTATAGATTGTATTATGTGTATTGTGATGAGACTACGTGGCAGAGGGAGAGAGCGGAGAATGGGAGATGACTTAGTATCTTTTGAAAGTGATAGTAGTTGCTTTTCAAGTATCCTGTGATTCAGAATTTACACTAAACAATCTGACATTGTTTGCAGGTAGAAATTCAATTGGAAAGTCTATGGTGATTCAGGCAATTCTGACTTTTGTTCAGGAAGGAAATTCAGATTCAGCAGTGTTATGAGAATGTTTGGCTATAGAAGAGGAGATAGGTTCAGGTAAATATAATAAAGTAATAATGGTGGACAGATAGAGAATTAATTTCATCTGTCCACCCCACCATCATTGTTATATGGATTTGTTGACATGTAAACAGTAACATGCTTATTGTATTTTTTTTAATAACTAGTATAGCAACTTGACAATTATATTTTGTGTGCATATAATTTTCTAGATTAGACCATTAATACATGATAGAATAATAATGAAAATTTAATTTGTTAAACATCATACATGAGCATGTTGCTAGTTATTATCATAAGCAAAACATATTATTTCGAGGCGAAGGGGATAGTAACATTTAAACGACTTCACATCATATATGAGAGTTTTATACATAATGCGGAGGAATAAATGAAAGTAGTATTATTAGCCGGTGGATTTGGAACAAGAATAAGTGAGGAAAGCCAGTTTAAGCCAAAGCCTATGATTGAGATAGGTGGTAAACCAATACTTTGGCATATTATGAAAGAATATTCGTACTATGGTTTTGATGAATTTATCATATGTGCAGGTTATAAGCAGTATGTGATAAAAGAATGGTTTGCTGATTATTTCCTTCATAACAGTGATATTACATTTGACTTTACAAATGGTAAAGATGACATGATTGTTCATGAGCAGCACTGTGAGCCATGGAAGGTTACTGTAGTTGATACAGGACTTAACACTATGACAGGTGGAAGAATCAAGAGAGTCC
>OCQC01002053.1_pt1 | contig 13188 bp, 10 predicted proteins | sample 1538401 | NCBI WGS metagenome assembly OCQC01 (sample SAMN04571689, study PRJEB22368) | human gut metagenome | biome: human gut; material: stool | host: Homo sapiens | place: Luxembourg | collected 2012-08-03 | reverse complement strand
GCCGTGTTCCTTTTTTGTGGCTTGTGTAGGATGGACAACCATACCGTCCAGCCAAATCCGTATAATGAGGGCAGAAAAGTGACGGAATCATAAGACAGAAGGAGAAGAGCGTATGAAAAAATTTTTGATGGTACTGTTGAGCATTGCATTTGTGCTGAATCTTGCGATTGTGATTGGGCTGATTGTCGGATATGGTTCGCCACGCCGGGCGCTTTACACCATCACAGATGAACTGATGAACAGTGCCTATCGCTTCAAAAGAGGTTGGCAATTTAAGAATAGTCTACCTTGACTTTTTAGGAGATGGACAGGCAGTCTGTCTATCTTTTTTTGTATACTGGGGTTGTGCAAAAGAGACAAAAATTTTTTTGTAATTCCGTGAAACGACAAAACTTCACACAAAGAATTGCAGCGATAGTTGTGTTGTGTTACAATGAGCAGAGAAGGAGAATGAACTGTGCGTAATAGTAGATTAGACCGTATACTCTATATCCAGCAGGTGCTGGTACAGGGTGGTGTGCTGAACAAACAGCAGACGGCTGACCGCTTCGGTGTCAGTGAGAAAACCATCCAACGCGATCTTGACACCCTGCGCAATCATTTTGCAGACAGCGAGCCGCGCCGGGAGATCTTATACAACTCCGCAAAGGGCGGCTATCTGCTGGATGACACGCTTTCCCGCTTCCTCACCAGCAGCGAGATTCTGGCAGTGTGCAAGATCCTGCTGGAAAGCCGCTCCATGGTCAAGGAGGAGATGTTCCCCATTCTGGACAAGCTGGTGCAGGTGTGCACCCCGCTGGACCGATTGAATCAGGTCAAAGACCTCATCAGCAACGAACGCTTCCATTACGTTGAGCCGCAGCATGGCCGGAAGTTTATCGAGAGCCTGTGGGAGATCGGTACGGCAGTAGAAAATCACAATGTTATGGAAATTACCTACTGCCGCACCCACGATGGCGAGACTCGTGTGCGCACCATCGAGCCGGTGGGCATCCTGTTCAGCGAGTATTATTTCTATCTGGCGGCGTTCATCGAAGGCATCGACAAGGATAAGCATTTCCAGAATCCGCAGGATAATTCCCCGACGATTTACCGCATTGACCGCATCCAGAACTATAAGACGCTCGACCGGCATTTTGCCCAGCGGTATACCGACCGCTTTCAGGAGGGCGAGATGCGCAAGCGCATCCAGTTCATGTACGGCGGTGAATTGCAGACCATCCGCTTCGAGTATACTGGGCCTAGTCTGGAATCGGTATTGGATAGATTGCCCACCGCAAAGGTTTTGCAGGTGACGGAAAAGGGCTGGATCGTGGAAGCCGAGGTGTTCGGTACGGGCATTGAGATGTGGGTAAGAAGTCAGGGAGAATATGTTCGGGTTATAAGACCGTAAGGAGTTATTGCGATATGGGCAAAATTCAGGTGGAAATATATTATACAGATAAGCTAGAGTCCATCCGTGTAGACCAGCAGAAGATAGAAATTCCAACGGCTATCAAGACAAAGCCTGTTATAGCATGGTTTGGGCCGACTGGAGGTCGAGTGAACTGGAGAGGACTAGCAGCTGAAATCAGAGCGATGGATCCCAACCGTGATGAAAATGCTACATATAACTTTCTGTTCAATGGTCCAGACGACAAAAAGCGGGAATTTATGACCTGTGTGAAGAACGAGAATTTGGGCGAGGAAGCACAGCAAGAAAGCAAGGCTAAAACGGAGCAGGACTACCTGATAAATGCTGAAAATTTCCATCAAATGGGCAATGAATCCGCCGCATTTCTGAATTACAAAATTGCTGCAGAAGAATATGATTCTCCACAGGCACAGTATGAAGTGGCAGTCCGGTATCAAAACGGTATTGGTGTGGAAAAAAGCGAGGAAAAAGCTGTCGGGTGGTATTATAAGGCTGCCGAGAATGGTTTTATGGCGGCCCAAATGGAAATAGCTAAGAGAAATGAATGTGGTATTGGAATAGAAAAAAACGATGAAGAAGCAGTAAGATGGTATGAAATAGCAGCTAAAAATGGAAATTTAACAGCGCAAATCAAAATGGCAGAGCAACGTAAAAATGGCGTAGAAGAAATAAAAACTGAAAGAGAAGCGAGCAAATGGTATGAACGTATTGCCGAAAATGAAAATGCAGAAGAATTATACAATGTAGCACTCCGCTATGAAAATGGCAACGGCGTACAGCCCAATGTAAATATTGCCTTTGAATTATACCAGCAGGCAGCCCAAAAGGGGAATTCAAGAGCACAACATGCGCTTGGAGTTATTTATGAGGATGGTGTGATTGCACAGTTGGACATGAAAAAAGCTATCGAATGGTACGAGATAGCTGCAAAAAATGGAAATGCAGATGCAGAATGTGACCTTGGTTATTGCTATCAATTTGGAAAAGGTGTTCAGAGGAATCTGAACAAGGCGATTGAGTTGTATGAAAAATCAGCAAGCCAGGGAAATATGTATGCACAATGTAATCTGGGAGTTTGCTATGAAAAAGGAATCGGTGTTTCCGCGGAAAAAGTGAAAGCAAGAGCACTTTATAAAGCCGCAGCGAATCAGGGACATCCGGGGGCGCAATATAAATTAGCACTTGGATATTTGAAATTTAAAAGTACAGAACAAGTGAAGACATCTAAGCTTGAGAATGACATAGAAGATTTTGTTGAAGTTGATAAGATAAATTTTGTAATGGAGTGGATGAGAAACGCAGCACAGAATGGCATCCTTCCTGCCCAAATGTTTTTAGGAGACATTTACTGTATCTACGACGACAGCAATGGAAAAGACGGAGTATCAAAAGAAGAACGGAAAAAATATTATCAGATGGCAGCAGAACAGGGAGAACCGAAAGCGGAATATGAATTGGGAAAATACTGTATTGAAGATAAGAATGAATCTATGAAATGGCTGCAAAAGGCAGCATCACAAAACTACATAGATGCGCTGGTTGAGATTGGAAAACGCTATCAGGAGAATAATGATTTTGAAACGGCCAAGAAATGGTATCAAAGAGCAGCGGCGAAAGGAAATGAACGAGCAAAATCATACATAGAAAAGTATAAGAAATGTCATTGCTTCAACGAAAAGCAAGTTTACGAGAAAAAACATCCGCTATTGAGTAAAGCTAATTCAGGTGTATTAGGAACATTAAATTTGATACTGAGACCGTATGATTTTGATGATTGGAATAGCTACATGGAATTTATTGTAGGACCGCTTGAAAGAACTCCTTGTATTATAGAATCTAATACCCATAGGAAGTGGAAAAAGCGGCGTGATGACCCTGAAAATAGCAATGCGCAAAAAACTTGAAGAAATGAGAGTTGAGGCGGTATCTGGGATGATAAAAAACAGAAAGGATGAATGCTTATGAACAGGACTCAGGTGGAAGTACGTTTTACAGATAAACTGGATTCTATCCGTGTGGATCAGCGTGAAATGGAAATCCCCAATGCTATCAAGGAAAAGCCTATTGAAGAGTGGTTTGAAGCGACTACAGGCCGTGTAAAGTGGGGTGGTCTGGGTGCCGAGATCAAGGATATGGATTTTAGCGGCGAGAAAAACGCAGCGTACAGCTTCTTGTTCAATGGACCAGAGGACAAAAAGCGAGAGTTTATGATTTGTGTGCAAAGTTATGGCTTGGGGGAGGAAGCACAGAAAGAAAGCAAGAAGGAAACGGTACAGGAATACTTGAAGGATGCAGAAAATCTTCACCAGATGGGGAATGAGGAGGCTGCTTTTCTGAGATATAAAATTGCAGCTGAAGAGTATGGCGATGCACATGCGCAGTATAAATTAGCCCGTTGGTATCAGGATGGCATTGGTGTAGAACCGAACGAGCAGAAAGCTATTGAATGGTATCGTAAAGCGGGGCAGAATGGCAGTCTGGAAGCGCAGACGGAAATGATTCGACGCTGCGAGAATGGCATTGGTATGGAGAAGAGCCGCACGGAAGCTGTTGTGTGGTGCCGCGAGGCAGCAAAGCAGGGTGATGAGGATGCGCAATATCAGTTGGCAGAATGCTATTTTGAAGGCGATGGCATAGAACAAGACAAAGAGGAAGCTGTCAAGTGGTATCAGGAGGCTGCGAAACAAGGTAAGGTAGACGCACAATATCAATTAGCAGAATGCTATTTTGAAGGCGATGGTGTAGAGCGAGACAAAAAAGAAGCCATCAAATGGTATGGTGAGGCGGCAGAACAAGGACACGTAGAAGCGCAATATAAACTGGCTGAACTCTATGAAACTGGGGTTGAAATTGAAAAAAACGAGAAAAAGGCCGTGGAGCTTTATCGAAAATCAGCAGAACAGGGGCATACAAGGGCTCAGAATGCTCTTGGCCGACTCTACATTTATGGGAAAGGTGTAGAAAAAGACGCAAAGCAAGCAATTAAGTGGTTTCAAAAAGCAGCAGAACAGGGCTATGAATCGGCGCAGTATAATCTTGGCAACTGCTATAAGACCGGGAACGGTGTAGAAGTGAATTTAGTCAAAGCAGCAGAATGGTATCGAAAGTCTGCCGAGCAAGGTTTTGCACCCGCACAGAGAAATCTTGGCAACTGTTATAAATATGGAGATGGTGTAGAAAAAGATCTTGTAAAAGCGGCAGAATGGTCTCAGAAAGCTGCAGAGCAAGGAGATAAAACTGCACAGAACAATATTGGATGTTGTTATGAACGTGGTGAGGGCGTAGAGAAAGACCTTATAAAAGCAACAGAGTGGTACCGGAAGGCCGCAGAGCAGGGATCGATAATAGCACAATACAATTTAGGTGTGTTTTATGAGCAGGGCAAGGGGAGGATAACGAAAAATCTTGAAAAAGCATTCGAGTGGTACAGAAAAGCTGCGGAGTCTGATTATCCACCTGCACAAAATAAGATTGGAGATTGCTATAAATATGGAAAAGGATCGATGAGAAATTTGGTAGATGCGGCACAGTGGTATCGTAAAGCGGCGGAGCAAGGAAACAAAACTGCGCAATTCAACCTTGGAAATTGCTATTATTATGGACACGGCGTGGCAAAAGATTTGACCAAAGCAGCAGAATGGTATTGGCACGCTGCATTGAATGGTAGTAAGGCAGCACAGAATGCTCTTGGTGACTGTTACTATTACGGGAAAGGAAGAGAAGAAAATTCCGCGCAGGCTGTGGAATGGTATCGGAAAGCCGCAGAGCAGGGTTATGCACAGGCGCAGTATAATCTTGGCTATTGCTATTACATTGGAGAGGGTATAGCAAGATCTGTATCGCTTGCAGCGGACTGGTACCATAAAGCGGCAGAGCAGGGGCATTCAGAGGCACAGGCTGCCTTTGGCGACTGTTATCGCACGGGCGAAGGTGTGACGAAAAACGAAGCATCGGCAGTATGGTGGTATCTCAAAGCAGCAGAGCAGGGGCATGTAGGAGCACAGTGTGCTCTGGGAGATTGCTACCGCACGGGTGAAGGTGTGACGAAAAATGGTACAGTGGCGATTCAGTGGTACCGCAAGGCAGCAGACCAGGGCTATGCAGAAGCACAGAATATGCTGGGCATCTGTTACCATAATGGAGATGGTGTAGCGCAAGATAATCGGGAGGCTGTGAAATGGTGCTGCAAAGCGGCCGAGAATGGTTTGGCTTTGGCGCAGTACAACATGGGGTTTTTCTGTGAGCAGGGTGTCGGCGGAGCAAACAAGGAGGATGCACTGGGGTGGTACTGTAAGGCCGCGGAGCAGGAAAATGCGAGTGCACAATATAAGCTTGGCGTGTTCTATGAAAATGGATACGGTGTGACACAAAACAAAGAGGAAGCCGCAAAATGGTACAAGAAAGCGGCAGATCAAGGCGACGAAAATGCAAAGAAAGCCATTGACAAAATGCAAAGCAGTGGCCTGGGCTCTGCCGCTGCTGCTGCCGCGGCACTGGCCGGCGTGGGTCTGGTTTGGAAAATCCTAAAAGGTTGATGAATGGAAAGGCGATAAATATGGCAAACGAGCTTGAAGTGCAGCGGGTGCAGCAGCTTTCTGTGCAGCGGTCGCTGAGTGACCTGACGAATCAGCTGACCCTTGCGGATCATCTGGTGTATAAAAAGTATCTTGCAGAATTGCAGAATTATGGCATGGTGGAGCTTTCTCAGCAGATGTTGGAGGTGCAGAATCCTGCCCGGTGCATCCGAATGTTCCAGCTGAAGGAACTGACCCTGAAAAAGGGCGAAGATATGTTCCAGAAACTTTCCACGGTGTACTATTCTAGTATGGCTCAGGGCTGCAGTCTGGCAGTGATGATTGATGTGCCGGATGAACACAATGGAGCAAATATCTATTTGGGTGTGCGCGAAGATTCCTCCAAAAAGAATATGGAAAATTGTGATTTGGATACTTCCAGTAAAGCACTACAGAAAGTTTTGCTTTCAAATTTCCCCGGCTCTGATACAAGAGGCATCATTCAGGATGAGGAAAGAGAACTTTTGAATGGTGCTTTTGGTGAAGAGCAGGAGGCTGTAGCTTCGGTGTCTTGTGTGGCGGCGATGCGAGATAAGTCCAAGACAGAGGACAAGGCTTTTATTCAAGGCATTGAGCGCTTTATGGATGCGATGGAAGGAGAAAAATATACCGCATTATTTTTGGCAGAACCTGTCTCAAATGAAATGCAGGCAGCCATCCGTAGCGGGTATGAAAATCTATATAGTAGTCTTTCACCTTTCCGAAAAAGTACATGGTCCTATACGGAAAACGAAAGCACTTCAGTGATGGAAAGTCTGTGTAGTGGTACAAGTCATACTGTCAGTAAGAACGTTACAACCACAACAACGGAGGGTACTAGTCGGTCGTCTTCCGTGACTGACGGAACGCAAACTACAAGGGGAATAAACGGTACTATTAATGGAAGTATTACAAATAGTGCGGGAACATCGATTTCACGAATTTCTCCTGTGGCTGGAGGCATAGCAGCTGTTTTAGGAGTGGGCGGTATTGCGGCAGCGGTGCTGGTTCCAGGCGTGGGAACTGCGATTGGACCATTGCTGGGAAACCTTGGAACGACTGCTATGGGAATGGGACCAATAAAAAGTACTTTTGACAGTGTAGCACGTAACATTGGTGGATCCCTAGGGTTGAGTCTGACAAAAGGGACGAGCCATTCTACGACTGAGCAAAGTGGAACTTCCCAAAGCACATCCAAGGGTGTTTCAGAGGGCGAATCGGATAGTACGAGCCAGCAGGAAACACATGGAATGACCGATACACAGGGAATAGGCCGCTCACAGCAGATTGAACTGTGCAACAAATCGGTGGAAGAGCTGCTGGAGCGTATTGAAAGCCAACTCAAGCGTGTAAAGGAAAGCGAAGATTATGGCTGTTATAACTGTGCAGCTTATTTCCTTTCATCTGTGCCATCTACTGCGATTTTGGCAGCAAATACTTACCGCGCACTGATGGTGGGTGAAGGTTCTTCGGTGGAGAGCGGAGCTGTCAATGTGTGGCAGCGTCCAGATCAGGTAAAACAATTGCGGGAATATCTCAAGCGATTTATGCACCCGATGTTTGCCCGTCAACTGTGGAATGATTCACCCGAAAGTCTGATTTATACTCCGGCAACTCTGGTCAGTGGTCAGGAACTGCCAATACACCTTGGGCTTCCTACGCGGTCTGTGCATGGACTGGCGGTGATTGAACATGCAGAGTTTGGCCGCAATGTGCCAAATGCTAGTGCAGAATATGCGGATGAAATAAATCTGGGCAAGATTTACCATATGGGTAAGTCAGAACCGGCAGCCCTGATCCTGAATCGGCAGGCACTTACAGCACATACCTTTATTACTGGCTCTACAGGTTCGGGTAAGAGTAATACGGTCTACGAACTGCTGCGGCAGCTGGATGCTGGTGGAGTGAATTTCATGGTCATTGAACCAGCTAAAGGCGAATACAAGAATGTGTTTGGCGATAGGGAAGATGTGCATGTATTTGGCACGAATCCGAAAATTACAAAGCTTCTGCACATCAATCCATTCCGATTCCCGGAAGAAATTCATGTACTGGAACACATTGACCGGCTGATTGAAATTTTTAGTGTGTGCTGGCCGATGTATGCGGCGATGCCGGCAGTGCTAAAAAATGCGATGCTTCAGGCCTATGAAGTGTGTGGGTGGAATCTGGAAACTTCTGAAAATGAGTATAACAAGAATCTGTTCCCGACATTTCAGGATCTGTTGACAGAGCTTGTGGATGTGATCGAGCATTCGGCATACGACAAAGAGGTTAAGAATAATTATAGAGGATCGCTGGAAACCCGTGTGCGCTCGTTGGCAAATGGATTGAATGGTCAGATCTTTTCGGCAGATGAAATCCCAGAAAAACAGCTTTTTGATGAAAATACCATTGTGGATTTGAGCAGAGTGGGGTCACTTGAGTCAAAGTCTTTGATTATGGGCATCCTGATTATGCGACTCAATGAGTATAGGATGACTTCCTGTACAGAAATGAACAATCCGCTGAAGCATGTTACAGTATTGGAAGAAGCACACAACATTCTGCGTCGGACTTCTATGGAACAGACAGAAGAAGGTTCCAATGTGGCAGGAAAATCCGTGGAAATGATTGCAAATGCAATCGCCGAGATGCGTACCTATGGCGAAGGCTTTGTTATTGCAGATCAGTCACCCGGTGCGGTGGATATTTCGGCTATCCGAAACACAAACACCAAAATTATTATGCGTCTTCCGGATGAACAGGATCGTCAGCTGGCAGGTAAAGCAGCTGCCTTGAAAGATGACCAACTGGATGAGATCGCACGACTTCCAAAAGGTGTGGCAGTTATATATCAAAATAATTGGACAGAGCCAGTATTATGCAAAATAAATAAGTTTGAAGGAGAGGAAAAGCGATACCAATATAAAACTTGTGCTACGGATAGAAAGGCAGAGATGATGTCCGCAATCTTACTGAGGAATTTGCTGAAAAAAGAAAAAGGCGAACCACTGGATCTAAACCTGCGGCAGCTTCAGGACTTGTTGCTGAAAGTCTCTATGCCATCTAAAACGAAAATTGCGGCGCTAAAAGCGTTGCAGAAAAATGGTCGCTGTAGACAGAAAGATATTCAATCGGTGGTCTATAAGTTAGTATGTACGCCTAAGGTGGAGGAAGAATTGACACATACAGAATCAATTGAAGAATGGCGTGATGAAATTGCCTACTTTGGAAGTACGGGACTAGCTGATCTGGATGAGGAAATGCTAAATGAGGTAGCAGAGCTAATTTTGCTGGAACAAATCAAACGCTATGACTGGCCCAAAACATATCTGGAGCAGTGGCAGGAATTTCGGAAAAAGGAGATGTTGGTGTGAGCATGTTCAAAGAAGTTCAGGAGACGGATAAACCTATAGAAACAGAAAAACAAAGATTAAGTACAGCGTTTGAAAATAACAAGAAGAACGAGGGCGGCGAAACAAGACATCTGAAAACAATCAATGAGCAATATGAAGGACAGAAATATCCCGGAACGGATGTGGAGTATAAGCATGAACGGATTCAGGTGAACGGCGAAAAAGTAGAAGGAGTTTTTCCACAGTTTGAAAGCAAAGATGTGGAAAGGCTACCTCGAAAAATGTGGGAATCTTCGGATGCACAGCAGTTTTCGTTTTGTACGCAGATGCTGGGACAAAAATTGGAACATAATCCCGCTTTAGAATCAAGATTTACCCCTCGCCAACTGGAGCAGATTCGCAATGGAGAACCAAGAATTTCGGGCCTGACATGGCACCACACGGAGCACCCAGGTGTTATGCAGCTTGTGAATTCAAATGTACATAGCATGTGTCGTCACACTGGTGGGAGAAGCATCTGGGGTGGCGGTTCAGATTGCAGATAAGGAGAATATGATGGAAATGATTTGGAAATATAAGATTGAATTGAAGGATTTGCAGGCTTTTGAAGAGGTAGAAACACTAAGAGGAATCCACATTCCAGAAGAACTGAAAAGCTTTGTGACGGAGCACAATGCGGCAACACCGTCGCTTTATCACTTCATGGTGGGTTCAACAGAGCGTGTGTTTGGTGCGGTACTGTCATTTGATAAAACAGAAACGGAAGCAGACACAGTGTACCCCGCATTGGAAGCAATAAAAGACAAAAATCTACTACCTTTTGCAATTGATCCCTTCGGCAACTATATTTGCTATCAGTTGGACCGAAAGCAAATCGTCTATTGGGATCACGAAAGCGATGAAGTGACATCTACAGGGAAAGGTTTGGATGAATTTGCTGAAAGTTTGTATTGAAGATTCCAAGAATATGCTCTTATAGGTCTATTGCGCTTTCGGGTTATTACAATCTCGGTCGATTGCACATACAATACAAGTATCATTTCACTGAACGGAGGGTACTTGTACTATGGTGGACTACGCCGACATCGGAAAACGCATCCGTGCCTGCCGCCTTGCAAAGGGCATGACGCAGGAGCAGCTGGCCAATGAGGTCGGCGTGGTGGTCACGCACATCAGCCATATCGAAACAGGAAACTCCGTGCCCAGCGTGAAAACGCTGATCGACATCATCAACGCGCTGGACTGTTCAGCGGACGAGCTGCTGTGCATCGAAATCAAAAAAGCAAAGCCAGTGTTCGACAGCTGGATGACCGAACAGCTTGCGGATTGCTCCGCCGATGAGGCAAAGATCATCAAAGAAACAGTGGTCAGCCTGAAAAAATCGCTCCGGAAGGTGTATGGAAAGTCCTCTAAATACAGATATGACTAAAACTTCAAAAACTGAATGCCTGTTGGTAGGCATTGAGTGTTTGAAAAAGCACCCATAAAGTAAACGAACCGCCCCGGTTTCCATAGCAGGAAGCCGGGGCGGTTTTTCTATGTAAGGCTATATAGAAAATCCCAATGGAAGTTTGCCGGATGGACAATATTGGTGTCCAATCAACGCTTTATAATAAAAGCATCAAAATGATTCATTTGAATCATTCCGAACGGAATAGGTTATGCATCCATTGAGATGGGAGGAAAAACATGAAAGAGCTATTTGAAATCTATGATGGCAGTGCAGAAGCTAAAAAAGCCAAAGGAAAATCCAAAAATCTGAGCGGCTTTCATCCGCTGTTTACCGCATCTGCCCGCAGAAGCATTGCGCTGGATGCTTTAAAGATCTGGTTGCTGCTGGGGTTTATTGTTGGCATTGTGACAGGTGTTGCAACCGATGCCGGAGCGGTATCCGCCCTTTTGGGGCTTCTGATCGCCGCAGTAATCTACTTCGGCTTCCGGGATGATGTCTACAAAAAAGTATACGGCCCGGAGCATGATAGAGGCCAGCTGCCGTTGCCGGAAGGAATGAGCTGGGAGGAAGCCGTAGACCGCATCCGCCGTGGATTTGCCAACCCGGACGTTGAACAGGTCACAGATACTGCGGATGCCATGACCTTTTACAGCAAAAAGCGTGGTACTTATCAACTGAAAAACACAGCCGATGGTCTGAAAATGACCATCCTGACCAAACCGTCCAAAAGCAGTAAGAAAGAATATCTGTATGCAGTTTTCAGCAGCGTTCTGCTGTCGCAGGTGATCGCCATCCTGTACCCTGAAAAAATTTCTGCGGAGCAGGTGGAAGAAGAAAAGGCAGCAGTCCGGAAGCTGTTCGGCGCACACAAGATGCCTCTGGTCATTGAACTGGCGATTACAGCAGCATTTGTTGCATTCGCGGCGTATGTGCTCTATACCACGCTCTATTCGGATAGTGCCCGCTCCAAAGGTATCTCGGACAGCTATCTGAATGTGTTCCCGTCGGAAGCTACCGTGGGAGAAGTGCTGGATGACTTCTTTGCGGACGGCAAATGGGACAACTACGAGCAGAACGGCGTGACCTATGTCAGCTATACTGGCATCGGGCAGAATACGCAGACCGGTGAGAAGATCGTGATTGGCATTTATTTCAAGCTGAACAGCGATAAAACCTTTGGCATCGACCGGATGACATGGAACGGCGATACCATGAATACCTTGGAACAGCTTGGCGTGATCTCAGCTCTGAACGACAGCTACCGGGAATCTCACGGCCTTGCCAGCAGCAATGCGCTGGACAGTGCATTCGATGAACTGGAAAATGCACTGGATGATGCTCTTGCGGATTCATCTTCCAGCGTCAGCATGGCAGAACCTGAGAGCGAAACGGTGGGTGTTGCAGAAAGTACGGTATACGATGAACCGGAGGAGTATACACAAAATCAGACAGAGTCTGATAGCACTGGATATGAGATCCACCAAAACAGTCTGGCTGAAGATATCTATATCTCTATTGGTGATTATACAAGTGGAAATATGACAGAAGAACAAAAAGCAGAGTTCCGGAGCTTGCTGGGTATCCGTAAAACAGTTTTCGAAAAATGACACGGCAACTGCCTGTCAGGATTGGTTACGGAGTACCCGGCTAGGCCGAGGAAGCATCAAGTCCCATGTCCGCACCGTCAAGGTGTTGGGTATGGGGCTTTTTGCATTTCAGGAACGTGTACATCTCTGGAAAGGTGTAACACACTAGACTTTGTACCAAAGTCGTGTGCCAAGGGTGCTGCGCCCCTTTGGAATCCCTGCTCACATCGCCTGTGGGCGATGTGGATTCGCCGGACAGAAAGCTCTCACAAAGGTGCACCGGGCTGTCTGCGGCGAGGAGAAGGCACTTCTGCGGAAGTGTAATAACCCACTATGACACTTTCATCCCTGTGGTCTGCAAAGTGTAGTGGGCTCTCCGAGGGGGAACGGCTGTATAGAGTGCGTTTCGGGCAAATCGCCGCATACGTGTATACGGAAGATGGGTACGCACGTACGCAGTAAATCGGCCAAGTTCTCCCATGTAGAGGGTGTAATTTCGATAAAGAACGTGGTATAATTGACTCAACAAATCGATTTGTGGAGGCGATTATTTATGAAAAAAGAAACCAAGAAATCTATCTTATTCTATGCAGCTTCTGCTCTGTTATATATGGCTTCACTTATTAGCTTCATAAGTGGAAATGATAATTCTATGGCTGTTGTATGGTTGTGTCTTGGTTCATCATTTCTTTGCCTTGGCTCGACGCATCTTTGTTTAGGTTTGTCTCGTAAGAAAAAGGGAAACGACAAAACCGATGCAAGCAATAAATAAATTCCTAGTATATCGCACTCACTCCTAAGCAGGGTTTGGGGCAGGCACGCCCCAACAAGAAGCTGTCCCAAA
>OCQC01002052.1_pt1 | contig 13189 bp, 10 predicted proteins | sample 1538401 | NCBI WGS metagenome assembly OCQC01 (sample SAMN04571689, study PRJEB22368) | human gut metagenome | biome: human gut; material: stool | host: Homo sapiens | place: Luxembourg | collected 2012-08-03 | reverse complement strand
TGGAGCAGTTGGCAGCTCGTTGGGCTCATAACCCAAAGGTCGGTAGTTCGAGTCTATCCCCCGCAACCAATATTAATTAAAGCAGTTAGAATTTTCTAACTGTTTTTTTCGTATACTCTTGTAAACCCAGGCAAATGGTGTTATAATAGTTGTCATAACTATTTGAAAGGAGTTATATACTATGAGTATCAAGTTATCCAACGATGTCAAAACAATTATTTTGGAAATGTTAAAAATATCCGTGGATTTCAAACTTAACGAACTCAATTCGGTAGTACTTTTTAAAGCATTATTAGTAGACCGGATCTTCTTTAATGCTTTAGAACAAGCCTCTATGTGCAACAAAACAGAAATATTAAATTACTTAAACGAACTTTTAACATCAGGTGATTTATCTGATAAAGAAGTAGAGTCTAAAGGTGAAAAAGAAATTTTTCAGGAAGTTCTAAAAGAAGCAAATATCAAATATCATGAAACTATCAAATTTTCACAAGAGTTAGCAATTATTTTCTCTTATGCAAATTTAGTTGTTCAAGAAGAGCAGCGTTCTGAAATTACAATTGATGACATTATACTTTCTATGATTGACAACAAATCTGATGATATCGCTGATGTGTTTGAGTATTTATCTACAGATCTCTTTAAGTTCAAAGAGATTTACGAAACTTCTGTTGCTGAAAAAGACATTCCTTTTTCCATTCCCAAATCTCTTAGTGGATGTTTATCTATCCTTAATGACAAATTCAGTGAAAATCCTAACTGCACTATTCTTGGAAGAGATAATGAATGCAAAGAAATTTGGAAAACGATGATGAAAAAAACTAAACGGAATGTTCTTCTCATCGGTGAACCTGGTGTTGGTAAATCTTCTGTAGTTTACAAGCTAACTTACGACATTCTTAATGGAACTTGTCCTGAAATGTTTAAAGATTTTCTGATTCTCTCTCTTAATGTAAATAACCTCGTTTCTGGTACTATCTACAGAGGGCAAGCAGAAGAAAGATATAAAGATTTGATTGAACTGCTTGAAGATTATGAAAATCTTATCCTTTTTATTGACGAAATCCATATGATTGTTGGTGCTGGCTCTTCCTCTTCTGAGAAAAATGAGCAAGACTTTTCAAATGCTCTGAAACCTATTCTTGCTGGTGATGAAGCAATTATTATTGGTGCAACCACCACTGAAGAATATAAAAAGACCTTTGGAATGGAAGGTGCACTTAGACGTAGGTTCCGCAATATTACTATTAAAGAACCTAAAACTACTGAAGTATATGCAATGTTGAAAGATTCTATTAAACAACTTGAAGAATTCCACGGCGTTAAAATTTCTAAAAGAATGGTAAATGCGATTATTTTCTATTCTTCTTGCTTTAATTACAACACCAAGAATCCTGATAGAACTAAAGATTTAATTGATCTTTCCATGGTAACAGCAAAAATGGATGGTAAAGACCATGTGGATAGAGAATCTATTATGAAAAACTTTGATTTCAATTTCAAAAAATTTCATAATATGACTCCTGCAATGATTAATGAAATTGCATATCATGAAACTGGACACTTTATTATCCAGAGATTTTCCGGCCGTTTGACTGATAAAGAAGTTGTCGCTATTTCCATTATTCCAGCAACTGATTATTTGGGAATTAATGTTTTTGATCCAACAGATTGTGAACCTACTTCTGATAAAAATTTCTTTATTGATAAAATTGCCAGTTGTCTTGCTGGAAGGATTTCTGAAAAGCTTTTCTTGGGAGTTCAAAACAATTCTGGGGCAAGCAGTGATCTAGAAACTGCTACAATGCTTGCATATGATATGGTCACAAAATATGGCATGTCCACCAAACTTGGTGAAAATCGCATCTATTTCAATGACCACAACTATAAAATGCAAACAGATGAAGTCACAAACATGATTAATGGTGAGATTAAAAACATCATTGATAGAGCTACAGAAAGAGCCACTAATCTCTTGAATGAACATAAAGATTTAGTAAAGGCTCTGGCTGAAGAACTTTCTCAAAAAGGTATGCTTAGCAAAATTGAGCTGGAAGAAATTATTCAAAAGTACAAAAAAGTAGTTATCTAACTCTATTTAATGGCAGGGAAAATCCCTGCCATTTCTTTTTATATCAAAATATAATTTTTTAATTTTTCATACTTACTATCCCCTATTCCACTTACATTTTTAATTTCCTCTATATTAGAAAACTTTCCATTCTCTTTTCTATAATTTATAATCTTTAATGCAAGTGAAGGACCAATTCCCGGCAATGTCTCTAGTTCTGTCTGTGTTGCAGTGTTTATATTAACTTTACTATTAATTTTGCTTGAACTTTTTTGTCCCTCATCTTTTATACTGCTTTTTTCTTCTTCATTTCCATCTCCAGGACTTCGCGTAATATAATCAAAACTAGAATCATTTTTTAAGTCCTTATTACTTGGTACATTTACTTTGGTACCATCTTCTAAAACATATGCCAAATTAATTTTAGTAATATTAGCATTTTGTGTAATTCCGCCTGCCGAATCAATTGCATCTATAATCCTACTTCCTTCATCCAATATAACCACTCCTGGATTATTGACTTCTCCAGAAACATATATGTAGATTTTATTTTTTATGCTATCCTTTTTATTTTCATCTTTGCTCACTTCAATTTCTTCATCTTGAATTAGTTCATCCTGCATTGATTCATCTTGCTTTCCTTCTTCTTGGGCAACTTCCGTATCGTTTTCTTTAGACTTATTTGAGGTTATATTATCAGTATCATTTATACTATTTTCTGTTGAAACAATATCAAAATTGTTTTGAGTATTATAATCTCTGATTGCCTCTCTTGCAATTTTATATACTGCAATAAGTACAATTATGCTAGCTATTACAATTATTCCTTTATTTTTTCTTTTGAATATAAACTTTTTAAACCAACTCTTTATCATACTTCTCACCTCCCTTCAATAATTAACTTTAATAATTTTATGGAAAAATATCTTGAAAATAATGTTCAAATACTGTATGATAAGATTACACGAAAAAATTAAGGAGAATAACAAATGAAATTGCGAAAGCAAATTATTTTAATAATGTTAATTTTTACTATTTTTAGTATTATATATAGTAATATTTCATTTGCAACAACTACTGTTGCAAATCAAGATTTTGAAATAGCATCAGAAGCTGCCTTATTAATGGAAACTTCAACAGGAAAAATCTTATTAAGCAAAAATGAAGATGAAAAATTATATCCTGCAAGTACAACAAAAATCTTAACAGCAATTATTGCTATCGAAAAATATAATTTAACTGATAAACTATCAGCAAGCAATTCTGCTGTAATGGCTATTCCATCAGGGTACTCAAATGCCGGAATAAAGCAAGGCGAAACGCTCACTGTTGATGAACTTTTAAATTTATTTTTAATTCATTCTGCAAATGAAGTGGGATATATTTTTGCTGAAAATATTTCTGGTGATATTACTAGCTTTGCAAATCTTATGAATCAAAAAGCTTCAGCTTTAGGTTGTAAAAATACACATTTCACAAATCCTAGCGGAATACATGATGTAAATCATTATTCGACTGCTTATGATATGGCTCTTATAGCTCAATATTGTATGAAAAATGAAACCTTTAGAAGCATCGTTTCAAAACCTTCTTGCACTGTAGAAGCTACTGATAAATCTGAAAAGAGGTATTTCAAAAATACTAATGACTTACTTTTAAAAAAAGAAAAATATTATTATGAAAATGCAATCGGAATTAAAACTGGCTATACAAGTCAAGCAAAAAACTGCTTGATTGCAGATGCCAAAAAAGATAATTTAGAATTAATCGCTGTGACTCTTGGTTCAAAATCCCAAGCAGATAGATATTCTGATACTATAAATATGTTTGAATTTGGATTTAATAATTACAAATTACAGCAAATTGCAACTTCTAAATCCACAATTCAAGAGATTACTGTGGAAAACGCTACAAAAGAAACAAAAAACTTATCCTTATTGCAAAAAGATACAATAATTGCTTTAACACCATCATCAATTGATTTGAATAATTTAGACTATTCTATAACTCTTAATGAAAATATTTCTGCTCCTATTGCTGAAGGAGAAGTTCTTGGAAAAATTACTTATCATATTGATGGAATTGACTACACTTCTGATTTAATTTCTAAAAATTATGTAGAAGAATTTAATGTACCTTTAACACTTGCTCAAATTGCTCTCGCACTATTTATTTTATTTGTTTTGACCAAATTGTTCACTACTAAAAAAACAAAAAGAAAAAAATATAAAAATCGTAAAAAAAATTCTGATTCAATTTATAAATTTAATTAAATATTTATTTAGAAGCCTTTCAAAAGAAAGGCTTCTTTTATTTGTAATCTTTACCAAGTATTATTGTTATATCAACATCACTTGAACTTACTGAATTTGAAGATACATTTTCTGTTCCTAATATACTTTTTATATTGTCAATAAATTCTGTATCTATATCTGATTTGTTTATTATTGTTGTTTTGGCTGTGTCATTTGTTGAAGTTGTTTTCGTAACTTTATATCCCTTTGTACTTAAAGCTTTTTTTAACTTCTCTAATGATTCTGATGACCCAGAACCATTCAATATTTCAATTTTTATTTTAGATGCTTCTGTTTTTGAAACATTACTGTTAGTAGTATTTGTTGAGCTATTATCAGTTTCTGTTTCTTCTTCTGATTCACTATTATTACTATACAACTCCTTAATTAATTTTGCTGTTTCTTTTTTATCTGGAATAAAGAACCATAATGGATAAGATGGTTTAGTTGTAGGTCCATATGAACCACCAGGCAATACTGCACTTTGAATTGCATCAATATTTATATTAACAGCATATGGTACATAATCTTTTATTGTTGAAATTGATAAATTTGTTTCAATATATTCATATGCTATATCTATAATTTCTTTAACCTTAAGAATATTTTTAGCTTGAATTGTTTGTTTTACTGTCTCTATCATAAATTCTCTTTGTGTTCTCATTCTTCCATAATCATTTCCACCATATTCCGCTGGATATGTTCCTAAATATCTTCCTGTCTTTTTATCCAAATTTCCATGTCTATATCTCAAAAGCTGTTCAGCCTTGTTTCCATCTAACTTTTGCATTCCTGCTTTTAAATTAATATGCAAATCTTGAGAATCATCATCATACACCATATCTATTGGTACATTAAATTCAACTCCACCTATTACATCAACTAATTTTATTAAAGCTTCATTATCAATAACCATATAATATTTAATGTCTAAACCTGTTATTTCATTTACCTTTGTTAAAGTTTTTTCAGGGCTTTTTAGATATAATGTATTAATTTTATCCATAGCTGTTCCAGTTTGTGGATTTTTTCCAACAAAAGTATCTCTTGGAATTGATAGTAATGATGCACTTTGGTTTTTAGGATCATATGTTGCCACTATAATTGTATCTGTTAATTTTCCACCATTATCTGTACTAACTCCCATTAAAAGTACTTGTATTGGCTGTAAGTTTTTCAAAGTTTCTTCATTATGTCCAACTAATGTTGATAATAAACCTTGCATTCCTCCTCCATTTTTTTGTGTTCTATATGCAATCCATCCTATTAATATTATTAATGCAATTAATAAGAATAGTAATATTTTTTTTAATATTTTTGATTTTTTCTTTTTTTCTCTTTTGATTTTCTTCTTTTTAGTCATTTCAACCTCCTACTTATAGTATTACTAGTTTACTATAGCAAATTTCTTGGTAATTTTCAACATTTATTCAAATTTTTTTAAATTTTTCACAAAAAATTCACAGTATTTTAAGAAAAAAAATAGTGCCATTTTATTGGCACTATTTGTATTTTTATTTAAATAGAATGTTTAATAATAAATTATGCTCATAGAAGAATTTTGTTACATATGAACTATTAATAGCATCTGCTATAGTAGAATTGCTTGTATAACACATAATAAAGAACACAATTGTTAATATTATATATATTATCAATAATGCTTTTATAGCACCATATAAAACGCCTCCAACATCATTAAATTGTTTTAATATTGGTAATGATGTTATTATATCTGAAATAAACGTTAATAATAACAATACTCTAACTAGTAAAAATATTCCTATTAATACAGCTACATTAATAATTTTTACTGCCATCATTCCTGCTGTTTGTGTTACAATTTCTGTCTGTGTTTTATTTACAGCATCATCTACATATTTTTGCAAATAATCTAAAACACTAACATATCTAACCTCTTGCCCTTCTTGAGTTTCACTCGTAAAGTTATTGATTATTGCCTTTTCTATGTTTTCATCAAGTTCTGTATTTTCAATTATCAAATTAGATACTGGTTTGTAAAAAACTAAAGCAAGTATAATCGCTGCTACCACAGCAATCAAGCCAACTGCTAATTTTACTAATCCTTTTTTATAACAAATAAATACATTTAATGCAATTATTGCAATTAATACTATATCTAAAATTATTCCCATTTTCCTCTCTCCTTATAAATCAATAATCTGTATCTTATCCCTATATACTACTCCTACAACTCCATCAGTCATTACTACATCATTTATCTCAGTCTTAGAAATATATTTTTGTAATAGAATTCCATTTTTACTAATTATATGTAATTCTGACCCTAAATTTATTGCTATCCTATTTTCTGAAGTTGTAATTGCTTTAGCTACTCCATTTATTGTATATTCTTTTTCTTTTAATGTTACTGGATCTATTATTCTGACTTTTGTATCTGCTGTATATTCTCCTGTAGACTTTTCTTCAAGTAATGTTATTCTATTGTTTAATTGTACTGTCATAAATGATATTTTTTTATTTTTAAAACTTTCAATCTCTTTATTGTTTTGTTCTTGTAATATATCAACACTATCATTATACATGCATATCAAATTATTTTGTTCTTGATATTCTATATTCATAATTAATTTGTTATTTGTTGCCTCATACTTATATTGTATTGCTTTTTCTGAATCTGTTTTTGCTAGTTCAATAGAAATTATCTGTATTCTTGACTTGATAATTATTCCAGACAAATCTACTTCTGCAATTGCTAAATATTTATTGTCTTGTGAAATGCTTATATCCACAACTCTTGACATTAAATTAGTCTTAAATATTTCTTTTCCACTACCATCGAATACATCTACAATTGACTTGTAGCTTGTATTTGAAATAACTACTGAAACATACCCATTTTTGCTAACATTTATCTGTTTTATATTTCCTTCTATTTCGTTCTCAAAAACTTTTTCTTTTCCTGTTATAAGATAGAATTTTTGACCATTTTCTTCACAAATAGCAAGATATCTTCCTGCAGTTGTAAACATAGGATTATTTATACTTAATTCTATTGAGCCACTTTTTTCACCTGCTCTATTATAAAACTCTAAAACTTTTTTTCTATATACACAAATATATTTATCATATGCATAAACCTTAGTATTATCATCTCCATCAATATCTATATATTTGGTATTTTCTTGTTGAATTTCCTTTTTTATAATATTTTCATCACACCATTTTCTAAAATCAGTGTTTTGAAAATATACCACAATCAATACTGCAAATGCAATTATTATTAACAAAATTACTATTAATATTGCAACTTTCAGCAGTTTGCCTTTTCTTTGATTCTGTAGCTCTTCAGCCCAAAAATCTTTCATTCTTTTCTCCTCATCTTTTGATATTTGCTTCTATTATATCATACAGCTCTTTTTTGTCAATAGAAGCCGTAAATTTAAGCACCGTCCGAAAATTAACATGAGTAATTGTGCAAATCCTAAATATCCAAAAATCGGATATGCCAAATTTACTAATTTTGAAAAGCCAAAATTTGAAATTATTAAACTAGTTATGCACATAAATAGCACAAACTGTGTATAACTCTTCTGAGATTTGCTCACATTTTGTAAAAATCCTATTCCTATAGATATTGCTGTTGTAAGTATTGACGCTAATATGATAAACGAATATATTAACTTGTATTTTGGAAAAAATACTCTTACTATATATACAACAGGCATCTCTAAAGTTCTTATATCAACATCAATCCTCATTAATATCATAAATATCATGATTGATAATATAATCATAATTGTTCCACTTAAAATCGCTATATATTTAATGTTATTTACATTTTTTATTTGTTTTCTTAATGATATTAAAACTGGCACCAGCAAAATAAAATTATAACTACAATATGTTAAAGCACTTAACAACCATGGACTATTTATTCTGAAAAATTCATTCGGAATTCTAAATTGTGTTTCCACATCTATTGCTAATAAATTTTTGTATCCTATAAAAATAATAAATATAATTAAAATTGGTACAATATATTCATTTACTTTCAAAACTCCCTTTACACTTGAAAAAAATACTATTGCAGAAAGACTTGCAAGCACTAAACTTCCTATTATTTTATTTATTCTTAATTCTTGCTCAAAATATGCTCCAAACCCAGCTATCATAACATAAAATATTATCAACAATAATATATTTATAACTATATTAATTATTTGAGTTATCTTTTTATTTTTTATAAATACTTTCAAAAATTCATCATAATTATCTATTTTATGGTTATATATTATTTTTAGGCTTTTATATATCAAAATTCCCATCATACAAAAGGTGATGCATATTCCAATTAAACCTACCACTCCATGTGAATAAAAAAATGTATAAATTTCCTGCCCAGAAGCAAATCCAGCTCCTATCAAAGCTCCTATTATTACTAACACAATTGTTATTGTTTCTTCCATATACACCTCTTTGTTAATAATATTTAACTTTAGAAAAATTTATGAAAAAAAGATGTCTTTTTATTGACATCTTTTTAACCTATTACATTTTTCTTCTTCTAAATATCCAAACTACAATTCCTGTAAATATTGTTAATATTGGAACAACAAATATTATTGTTTTTATAATAACATCTTCTTGATCTGTAACTGTATATTTTTCTGTTTCATTTGTTTTTCTGATTGTTATTGTATCTTCTCTTTCTGTTAAATGTGAAATTGAATTTAAAATAACATCCTTATTATTATATAATTCACTTGCATAAGTATAATATGCTGAAATTTGTAATGTTAAATTTGTTGCAAATATTTCATTTGAATATATTATCAATTGTGAATTCTTTTCATCTGAAATCTTCTTATTTACATATGCACCTATAATTGCTGAACCTTCTTCTCCATCATTTTCTGTCCTTGATGTTGTTTTAGCATCAAATTTTGTTCTTACAAAAGCTTTATCACTTGTTGAAGCAATTGTTTCATATTCAACACCTAAATCACTTAATTTATCAGCATCTTCAAATTCAATTTTTCCAGCATCTATAAAACATGCTTTTAAGCTCATATCTAAACTGCTCATAAAGTTTGCACTAACATTTTCTATAATCATATCTGGTGAATTTTGTAACATCTTGCTTCCATCTTGTTCAAATATTGCACCATATCCAATTTTTATTCCATATTGAGCTAATACTTGATTAAAGTTTGGTGTTTCAAATTCCAACATATTTTGAGATGACATTATCATTAATTTTCCACCATTGTTAATATATTCTATTATTTTGTCCTTTTCTATATCATCTAAATCTTTGTTTAATGTTGTTATAACTAAGCATTTACAATCTTCTGGTATGCTACCTTTTGTTAATATATCTAAATAATCCACATCATTTGCTTCATCTTTTAATTCTTGTATAACTGTTGATAATGCTTGTTCTGTATTATAATATGATTTTCCAGATAAAATATAAATATGAGGTCTCTCATCTGTTGTTACTTCTACAATTGCATTTGTAAAAGCCTCTTCTGTTTTATCTATTTGTTTTGAAGTAGAATAATCATATGTATATAAATCACTTGTTGTTAATGTTTTTTCTTTTTCTCCTGATTTTATAACAATCAAACTTCCTGTGCTTGTTATATTATATTTTGTTTGTAAATCAACTCTTGATGATAAATCATCTATATTTTCTACAGTTATTCTTTTACTTGCATTTTCATATTTTTCAGCATAATCAACCACATAAGTTGAGCTTGTCATATTAATTAATTGAATAGTTACATCTCTGTCAAGTTTTGTTAATCTATTTTTTGTCTCATCTGATAAAGAATATAATTTTTTAGTTGTAACATCTATGTCTTCAACCTTAATTTTGTCGACTCCCCAGTTTATTAGCACATAGCATGCTATTATAATAGCTATTAAAAGAAGGGTTGTCGTACCTTTTATTAGCCATTTATTTTTTATGATTTCTAAAAATTTTTTCACTTTTCCCTCTCCTATCCTATTTTACTAATTTTCTTCTTTGCATTACAATTATAGTAAATGCTATGAACATTAATGCTAATGATACTGGTCCTACAACATCACTTAATTTAATAACTCCACTTGGGAAGTTTTGATAGAAACTCATTATTGCTATGTCTGGAAGACCTATATCTAGGTCTGGAACAAATAATGTTATTATTAAAAATCCCATTGTAAGAACTCCAGCAATTACTTGGCTTTCTGTTATACTTGATGCAAACATTCCTATTGATACTGCTGTTCCACTTATTAATAAAAATCCTAACATAGCCACTAAAACTACTAATATATTTGGACTTCCAAAATAGCACAATATTCCAAAATACATAAATGAAATTATTAATGCAATTGTAATAACTGCCATAGCTGCTAAAAATTTTCCTAATACAACTCCTGTAATACTTACTGGTGATGTTAGTACTAATTGCTCTGTTCCTGTTTTTCTTTCTTCTGAAAACATTCTCATTGTTAACAATGGTACTGCTATAAGTAAACCATAAAGTGCTGTATAAAAATATAAACCACCTAAATCTATACTACTATACATTACTGTTGTCAAATAAAAGAATACACTTGCTACTAATAAAAGTATTCCAACTACAACATAGCCTATTGGAGATAAAAAGTAGCTTTTTAATTCCTTTTTAAATACTGCCCACATTATTCTTGTCCCCCTTCATCTTTTTTCTCTTCTTTATTTTCTTCTTCACTGCTTTCTACGTCTTCTTTTTCCTCTTCTTTTGATTCTTCATCTTCTGTTACAGCATTTTCTTCTGTTTCTTTTTCTTCTACTTCGTTTTCCTCTGTTTCACTCTCTTCAGTCTCATTCTCTTCTGCTTTATTTTCTTCATTCTCATCAGCTTCATCTGCTAATTGTTTTTCTTGCTCCTCTGCATTTTCATCTTGAGAATTAATAAGTTGTATAAATGCATCTTCTAGAGTAACATCAGATTTTTTCATTTCAAATATCGTAATTTCTTCTTTTGCAAATGTATCAAAAATATTTTTTCTTAAATCCACTCCATCATCTGCAGTTATTTTATACTTTTTAGTTTTATCTTCGTTTTCTTCAATTAATTTTATTTCTTGTACATTTTCTAATTTATCTTTTACAGAATCCATCTTATTTTCTGGATCTTCTACTGTTACATAAACTGTATTATCTCTTACTACCTTCTTTTCAAGATTTTCTGGTGTATCTATTGCAATAATTTTTCCTTTATTTATAATAATAACTCTATTACAAATTTGACTTACTTCTGATAATATATGAGAACTTAAGATTACAGTATGTTCTTTACCCAAATTCTTTATAAGTGCTCTTATTTCTGTAACTTGCTTTGGATCAAGTCCAACTGTTGGTTCATCAAGTATTATTACTTTAGGATTACTTACTAGTGCTCCTGCCATACTTACTCTTTGCTTGTATCCTCTAGAAAGATTTCTTGTTAACTTGTTTTTTACATCTATTAACCCTGTATCTTCAAGAGCTTTTTCTACCTTTTCTTTTCTTTCTTTTTTTGGTACACCTTTAAGTTCTGCCATATATGTTACAAATTCTTTTACTGTTAAGTCTGTATATAGTGGCACACCTTCTGGCATATAACCAATTTGTCTTTTGGCTTTTTTAGGTTTTTTAGAAATATTATATCCATCTACAATTATTTTTCCTGATGTTGGCTCTATAAATCCTGTAATCATGTTCATTGTTGTACTTTTTCCAGCTCCATTAGGTCCTAAAAATCCTACAATTTCTCCCTCTTCAATTTCAAAACTGATGTCATTAACGGCAGTAAAACTTCCGTATTTTTTTGTAATATTTTCAACTTGAATCACGAATTTTTCCTCCTCATTATTATGTTCTTAGCCCATATTAACATTTTATCTTTAGTTTGTAAAGCCTTTTCACTTAATTTTCACAATTATAAAAATGTCGTTTATATCACATCAAAAAAGAGTCGTTCCCAAAATCATATATTTTAATTGGTTCGACTCTTTATATTTATTCAATTCCTAAATATTCATTATATGTAACTTCTCTATCAATAACTTTATCATCTTTAATATCAATGATTCTATTTGCAACTGTTTGTGTTAATTGATGGTCATGTGATGTAAATAAAATATTTCCTTTAAATTTGCTCATTCCATCATTTACAGATGTAATACTTTCCATATCAAGATGGTTTGTAGGTTCATCAAATATTAAGAAATTTGCTCCTGATAACATCATTTTTGCTAAAACACATCTTACTTTTTCTCCACCTGAAATTACATTTGCTGATTTTAAAGCTTCATCTCCTGAGAATAACATTCTTCCTAAAAATCCTCTTACATATGTTTCGTCTGGATCTTTTGAATATTTTCTTAACCATTCTGTTAAACTTTCGTCTGTGTCAAATAAATAATTATTATCCTTTGGAAAATATGATTTTGTAATTGTTGTTCCCCAAATAAGTTCTCCTTCGTCTGGTTCCATTTCTCCAGCAATTATTTGAAATAATACTGTTTTAGCATTTTCATTATCTGCTAAAAATGCAATTTTATCTCCAGTTTTTACTGTAAATGATATGTTATCTAATATTTTTTCTCCATTTATTGTTTTAGAAATATTCTTAACTTGTAAAATCTCTTTTCCAGGCTCTCTATCTGGTTTAAAATCAACATATGGATATTTTCTGTTTGATGGTTTAATTTCATCTAACTCAATTTTTTCAAGAGTTTTCTTTCTTGATGTCGCTTGTTTTGATTTTGATGCATTAGCACTAAATCTTGCAATAAAGTCTTGTAATTCTTTAATTTTTTC
>OCQC01002045.1_pt1 | contig 13199 bp, 6 predicted proteins | sample 1538401 | NCBI WGS metagenome assembly OCQC01 (sample SAMN04571689, study PRJEB22368) | human gut metagenome | biome: human gut; material: stool | host: Homo sapiens | place: Luxembourg | collected 2012-08-03 | reverse complement strand
GATTGCTTCGCTTGTGCTTCTCAATGTATGGCATGTAACATTTGACTCCATACTAAAATATTCATTTGTACTTATGATAATAACTTCGGTGGTTTATCTCGGATTTCAGATTAAGAAATGGGTGAGATGACAGTAGAGGGTTTATGTTATGGCTTAACTGTTACAATTAATGAATTCAAAATTCCGGATGAGATATATCCGGAATTTTTTTGGCGGTAAACAAATTTGGCATATAATGAAAATGCGTTTTAAAATATCAGAATATATATTTTTTTTCACGATTTTTTATAATAAAAATTATTTTTAGTATAAAAAAGTTTATTGAAATTTTATGATTGAGATAATTGTAAAATAAATCAAATTTTGTTTAGTTGTTTCTAAATGTTTTATTTTAGGACAAATTTAGAAATTGTATTGTGCAAGGTGTATTAAGAATGGTACTGTTGTCAAGTGGGTTTTATGTGCATATTGCTAAAAAGTGGCTGAAATTTGTTATCAAGGTGAAAGAAATATACAACAATTTGACTATAGTTGGCATTGACTTTTGTTCAAAATCATAGTATTATAAAATAAACTAAAGTAATTTATGAAAATATAAAAATACTTAAGCAAGAAACAATTTAAGGAGGAAGTTATGCGGCACAAAAAAATTGGAGGTAAGTTTAAAAAGACAGTTGCTGTCGGACTTATCGTGTCAATGGCACTTGGGTCTGCAACTCTCAGAAGTTTTGCGAAAGATGTAAGTGACGATAGTACATCAGGCTCAAAAACTGAAAGTTCGGATTCAGACAGTAAGTCATCAGTGACATCTGAAGAGTATTCCAGTGAGAGAATATCGACGATTTATACAAATATCAGCAAAAAATATAAATTGTCTGATTATACCGGTGAAGCGGTTTCGATACCGGTAGACAGTTCTGTTACGGGAAACAGCAAAAGTTATCTTACTACTAAAGTTAAAGGCTATGAAAAAAATAATAAAGTTCTTGATTTGACAAGTGGTAAAAAAGTAACACTTGATTTTGAGGTTCCGGAGGACGGTCTTTATTATATGAATTTTGATTATCTTTCATATGATGAATCAATACTTCCGGTTTCAATGAAGATGAAGGTAGACGGAGATTATCCGTTTTACGAATGTCGAAGTCTTGAGTTTGAGACAACCTGGAAATTAAGTGATGAACCGTCATATGACAGATATGATAATGAAGCGGTTACAATTCCAAATAAGCAGATACAGTGGGAAAACAAATATCTGATGGATTCAAGTTATCGCCATTCAGATCCGCTTAAAGTTCAGCTTACAAAAGGAAAACATTCCATTGAACTTAGTGTTGACGAAGGAAACTTCCTTTTAGGAAATATCTCCCTTGAGGCACCTGTAGCTGTTGAAGAATATAAAGGTTCTTCTGACAAAGCAGATGGAAAAGAACTTATTACGATTCAGGGTGAAGATTATACGACAACAAATGATTCAGCTATTCACGGCGTTGCCGAGTATGATACAAGTGTTGATCCATATCAGGCTAAAGATACGGTGTTAAATACGCTTGATTCTGATTCATTCAGTACGGCAGGTCAGAAAGTAACATATGAATTTGAAGTTAAGACAGCCGGAAATTATAAGATTGCAGCAAACTATCGCCAGTCAGAAAAAACAGACTTCCCTGTATTCTGTGATGTTGCAATCGATGGAAAAGTTCCAAACAGTGCATTTAAAGATTACAGCATGGCTTATACTACAAAGTATAAAACAGCTACCATGCAGGATTCAAAAGGTGAGGATTTAAGTGTACATCTCGAAGCAGGAAAACATACGATTTCTTATACCATAAGCATGAATCCTATTTCATATATTATGGAAGAGATTGATGAAGTAATGTCAGATGTAAATGACCTTGCACTTGAGATTACAAAGGTTGCCGGTACAAATGCTGATAAGTATCGTGACCTCAAGCTTTCAAAGTATATTCCAAATCTGGAAAAGACACTTTACAGTTATTCAGACAGACTTACAAAGCTTGAAAAGAGTGCTGTTAAGTGGAGCGACAGTGACAAGAATGTAGCTGTTATGTCGTCACTCATTATCGCAGCAAAGCAGTTGAAGAGTCTTGCAGACAGTCCTGATTCGATTCCATATCGTATAGACGAGTTGTCAACAAGCTCAAACTCAGTAAACCATTATCTTGCAACAACGATTGATAACCTTATTGCAAACGATCTTGCAATAGACAGGATTTACATTTATCAGGATGGAGCAAAACTTCCATCGAAGCCGGGATTTTTTAAGTCTTGTGCGATGAATGTTTCAAGATTTGTGGCATCATTTACTGATCAGGCTTACTCAACAAAGAATACAAACAGCGATCATATACAGGTCTGGGTAAACCGTTCAAGCCAGTATGTGCAGATTATGCAGAAAATGATTGATGAAAAGTTCACACCAAAGACGGGAATCAATGTTGATATAAGTATCATGCCTGACCAGTACAAACTTGTACTTTCAAATTCATCGGGAAATGCACCTGATGTTGCGACAGGTATCAACTACACGATTCCTTATGAGCTTGGTATCAGAGGTGCACTTGTCAATATGGCACAGTATGATGATTTTAAAGAATCGACAGATGGTTATGAGCCGGGATTCTTTATGACAGGTTCAATAAATGATGGTATTTATTCAATGCCGGAGACAATGAACTTCTGGGTATTGTTCTACAGGACAGATGTTCTTGAAAAACTTAATCTTGAAATTCCGAAGACTATGGATGATGTAATAGATATGCTTCCAAAACTTCAGATGAGAGGTTTAAATTTCTATTATCCGACAGCAGGTATGACGCTCATGAGAAACTTCCATGGTACTACACCTCTTATCGTGCAGAATGGTGGTTCACTCTATGCTAAGACGGCAGCCAACGGCACGGCAATCGGAAATGAGAAGTCGGTAAACGGATTTACAAAACTTACGGATTTGTTTACTGTTTATAATATGCCTGTCAATGTTGATAACTTCTATCAGCATTTCAGAAATGGTGATATGCCTATCGGAATTGCGGATTATGCAACATTTAATATGCTTACAAATGCAGCTCCTGAACTTTCAAGTTCTTGGAAAGTTGCACTTATCCCAGGTACTCAGAAATCAGACGGAACTATTGACCGTTCAGTCTGTGGATGTGCTGAGAGCAGTGTTATCTTTAAGAGCAATTCTGAGAGACAGAAAAAGGCATGGGAATTTGTTAAATGGTGGTCTTCAACAGAGACACAGGCAGAGTTTGGACAGACTATTCAGATTACATATGGTGGTGAATATATCTGGCCTACGGCAAATACAAAAGCGTTTGCACAGCTTCCTATAAATTCTGATACAAAGAAGATTGTTGAAGAGACAGCAAAGAATGTTAAGGACGTTGCGAGAGTTCCGGGTACATATCTCCTCGAACGAGAGATGAGTAATACATTTAATGATATTGCCGTAAACGGTGATAACGAGCAGACGCGTATAGACAAAGCGGTTAAGACCGTAAACCACGAGTTTGAAAGAAAACTTGAGGAATTCGGATATAGTGACAGTGATGGCAAAGTAATAAAAGATTATAAAATTCCGACTTATGAATCTGTAAAGAAACTGCTTGGCAGAACAGATGATGACGAATAATATAATCGGAGGGATGAGAAAGAATATGGCTAACGAAAATAAAGAAAAATTAGTTAGAAAGCCCGGTAAGAAGAAAACCGGCATTAGAAAAAGAGAAAATTCAAACACAAACGGTTATCTCTTTATGCTGCCATATGCTCTTATGTTTGTGGTATTCATATTACTTCCGACAGTATTAGCGGTTGTACTTTCATTCACAAACTTTAATGCGATTCAGTTCCCAAAATTTGTAGGATTTTTGAATTACATTACACTTATTACAAGTGATGAAGTATTTATGCAGTATGTATTGCCAAATACCGTATTGTATGCGGTTGTTGTAGGTATCGGAGGATATATTTTATCCTTCGTGCTTGCATGGGCACTTTGTAACCTTACAAAAGTTCCAAGAACTATATTTGCCCTTATCTTATACTCACCGAGTATGACAGCAGGTGTTGCGATGACAGTTCTCTGGAAGGTTATCTTCTCAGGTGACCAGACAGGTCTTTTGAATGCATGGCTTATGAACCTTGGTCTTATAGACGAACCTATCATATGGCTTGTAAATACAAAATACCTTTTACCTATAGTTATTATCATAGGTCTTTGGTCTTCAATGGGTGTAGGTTTCCTCTCAATGATAGCAGGTATCTTAAACTCATATGAAGCAGCAGCTATTGATGGAATCAAGAATCGTTTCCAGGAAATGATATACATAACAATTCCTCAGATGAAACCTCAGATGTTGTTCGCAGCGGTTATGGCAATCGTAAATGCGTTCCAGAATGGTCTTATATCTACACAGCTTACCGGTAATCCGTCACCCGGATATGCGGCACAGCTTATTGTAAACCATATAGAAGATTACGGTTTCTTAAGATACGAGATGGGTTATGCGGCAGCAGTTTCAGTTGTATTGTTATTAATCGTTCAGATATTCTCGAAAGCGGCAAATGCACTTTTGACGGAAAAAGACGATTTTTAAAAGAGGAGGAAAAAAGAAATGGCATATAAAGGCAAGAGAATTAATCCTCAAAAGTTTGAAAGAGGACAGATTAAGATTATCGCCATATTATTACCTCTCGTAATATTCATGGCACTACCAATCGTGTTTATTGCAAACCATGCGTTTAAGCCGATGGATGAGTTGTTTGCATTCCCGCCTACATTCTTTGTAAGAAATGCAACACTTGAAAACTTCACAAAGCTGATAAAGTTCAGCCGTACGGCAGGTGTTCCACTCAGCCGTTATGTATTTAACAGTTTACTGGTTACGGGACTGACAGTAGGATTGTCACTTCTGTTTACAACATTTGCGGCATTTGCTCTTGCAAAGTTAAAATTCAAGGGCAGACAGCTTATGATGGATATAAACCAGCTTGCTCTTATGTTTGTTGCAACAGCAGTTCTTATTCCAAGATACCTTGTTATCTGTAAAGTAGGACTTATCGACAGCATATGGGCACATATCTTACCATTGCTTGCTTATCCGGTAGCTCTTTTCCTTGTTAAGCAGTTCGTGGAGCAGGTTCCTGACTCACTTATCGAAGCAGCTTACATTGATGGTGCAACAGACTGGACGGTTTACAGAAAAATCATTATTCCGATGATAAAACCGGCTATTGCAACAGCAGCAATCCTTGTTTTCCAGCAGGTATGGGTAAACATGGAAACATCAAACTACTATGTAAATGATGACAGTATGAAAACATTGACTTTCTATATGAACTCACTTGTCAATGTAAATAACACAGTCTCCGGTCAGGGTATGGCGGCGGCAGCCTCACTTATATTGTTTGTTCCTAACCTCGTGTTATTTATCATACTTCAGAACAATGTCATGAATACAATGGCACATTCAGGTATCAAGTAAATGAAGCTAGAGGAGGAGAAGGAACAGACATTATGAAAAAGAATAAAAATTTATTTAAGATTGTTTCTGTATTGCTCTTGGCATTCGTAATAACGCTGTCAACAGGATTAAATTCCGTAAGTGTTTCTGCAAACACACCATATCGTACATATACAAATGACGGTTATGGACGGACGATGGAAACACAGACAGCGTACCTTGCACAAAAGACACTCATAAAATTCGGCAATGAATTTATGAGCAATCCAAGTGATATGTACATAACTTCTGACGGCACAATATATGTTGCTGACACAGGTCATGGGCGTATCCTGGTTGGTACAGCAGACGGAAAGTTATTAAACATTATCGGTAAAGGAAAGTTAAAAACACCAATGGGTGTATTTGTAACTTCCGACAAAAAAATTTATGTGGCTGATAAAGATGGAAAAGCGGTTTTTGTTTTTGATCAGAACGGAAAAGTTTTAAACAAGTACACAAAGCCGGATAGTCCGCTTTATGGTGAGGGACTTGACTTCCTGCCGCAGAAGATAGTTGTAAATGATGCAGGTGTTATGTATATCGTATGTCAGTCAAATACAAACGGTATCGTCGAGATTTCGCCGGAAGAAGGCGGAACATTCCTTGGATACTTTGGTACAAACTATGCATCAGTGAGTCTTCAGACTATTATCTATCGCGCTATTCTTACTGATGAGCAGAGAGCAAAGATGGTAAGTAATATGCCATCAACACCTGATAACCTTTCGATAGATACGAAAGGACTTATCTACACGGTAACGCGTGGTGATGAGAATATGTCTCTTAAAAGACTTAACATCGCAGGTACAAACCTTATAAAAGGCGGTGTGAGTGATTATGATGAATCACCAGCGGCAGTTACAACAGGTAACCATGATAACATCTATGTTGCATCATCACAGGGTTACATCTACGAGTACAACAAACAGGGTGAACTTCTCTATGTATTCGGTGGTACTGATGATGGTACGCAGAGAGTTGGTCTTTCAACGCAGGTTACAAGTATTCAGGTAGATTCTAAAGACAATATATATGTACTTGATTCTGATAAAAAACAGATTCAGGTATATGAGCCATCAGAATTTACACAGCTTTTGCATAAGGCACTTTACCTTTATTCAAAAGGTCATTATACGGAAAGTAAGAAACCATTGCAGCAGGTTCTTCAGATGAACAGCATGTTTGATTATGCAAATAAGGCTATGGGTCGTGCATACTTCCAGGAAGAAAATTACGACATGGCACTTAAATATGCAAGACTTGCAAAAGATTATGAAGGATATTCAGATGCTTTCTGGGAAATACGAAATGAGTGGCTTAAAGATAATATTGTAGAAGCACTTGTGATAATAGTTGCATTGTGGGCAGCATTTAAGATTGTGAAATCTCTTGATAAAAAGAAGGGTATTCTCGCAAAACCTAAAGCAGCTATTGCAAACTTCAAGCAAAAGACATTTGTCGCTAATGTATGCTATTCAAAATATTTTATGAAACATCCTATTGATGGTTCATACGGAATCGCAAGAGAGGGCAGGGCATCATGGTCTGCACCGTCATTTATACTTCTTGTATTTATGATAGAGTATGTAATCAACAAATATCTCTGCGGTTTCTTACAGAAAACAGTAAGAGAAGGAAGATATGAGATTTTCTCAGATATTGGAAAGATTGTCATTGTAATGGCAGCCATTACATTATGTAACTATCTTGTATGTACTATAAATGAAGGTGAAGGTACGATAAAGAAGATTTATACATACTTCTGCTATTCACTTCTTCCATATGTAGTATATATACCATTTAGTTTCATATTGACACATATACTTACAACTAATGAGCAGTTCCTTATCACACTTCTTCAGTATGTAATTTACGGATGGGTAATTGTACTTGTGATACTTGGCATAAAAGAAGTAAATAATTACACGGCAAAGGAAACAGCCAAGGTTATCTGTATAACAATATTTACAATTTTGATTATGGCACTCCTCATATTCATAATTTATGTATTATGGGCTCAGGTATTTGAGTTTATTAGTGCCGTATTTGGAGAGGTGGTGTACCGATTTGGCTAAGAATAAGAAAAAAATCATAGCAATAGTTAGTGCATTGGCACTTTTAGTCGCAGCGGTACCGGTTATGTCACAGGCGACCGGTGTTGATTCTGACAATGATGCAACAAGCACATCAGATGCGACAAGTTCAACAGATGCCTCTTCAAAAAAGAAAGAAGAGGAGAATACAAACAAGATTAAAAGTGACGGTGAAGTTGTTCAGGATGGTGCCGTAGGTAAGGTTGACAAATGGATAACACTTAAAGATTACAAACTTGTAGCCGAGAACGACACATACAAAATGTTTTTATATGAGCCTCGTCTTTCAATAATGCTTCAGAATAAGAAGACAGGAAAAATCATGGAGTCTACACTTAGTGATGAGAAGGATGATGGAAACAGTAACAGCGTATGGAACGGTTATATGAAATCAGGTATTGTTATCAATGCCATCAAAGACGCAAAGAATACATATCAGGTTGATCTTATAAATAACCAGAATACGATAAATGTAAACAAAGAGTCAGACGGATTTACGGCAGATATTTATTTTGATGAATATCAGTTTGGACTTTCAGTAAATGTAAAACTTGACGGTGAAGATGTAGTAGTATCTGTTCCGGATAAATCTATCAAAGAAGATGCAGATGGTATCTATATTTCAACAGTAAGTCTCTTCCCTCTCATGGGATACACATATCTTGATGACGAAGAAGGATATATGCTTATTCCTGATGGAAACGGAGCACTTATCAATCTTGACAATAAAGAGGGAAGATATACAACGGGATTTTCCCAGAACATTTACGGAAGTGATGCCGGATTTGATGATTCTGAAGTAAAGACTTATCTCTGGGATAAGATTGATATGGTAGAAGATGCAAATGAAGTCACCGCACCAATCTTTGGCATGGCTCATACAAAACAGCAGCTTGGATATATCGCAGTAGTAGAAAGCGGTGACAAGCGTGCGAGCATTGAGGCTCATCCAAACGGAGTTATGGTAAATTATAACCGTTGTTTTGCAAAATTTAAGTTGAGAGATATTTATGTTCAGCCTCTTAACAATTCAAATTCAGGTACGGTTACAAAAGCAGAAGAAAAACGCACTCACATGGATATGACAGTAAGATATATGATGCTTTCAGGTGATGACGCAAACTATTCTGCAATGGCAGCAAAGTACCGCAATTATCTTCTCGACAATGGTCTTGTCACAAAGAAAGACGACTCATACAACACAAGAGTTGATTTCCTTGGAACAGACAGAGAAGAATTCCTTGTAGGGACAAGAGCTGTCACAATGACAACAACAGAAAATATCTCTGACATATTTGGAGAGTTAAAGAAAAACGGAGTTGCAAGTCTTATATCAATGTATAAGGGATGGCAGAAAGGCGGTCTTTATAATGTGCCTGTCACAAAGTATAAGGCTGACAGACATATTGGCGGAACAGGTAAGCTTACAAAACTTATAAAAGATTCCGCAAAAGACAATTATCAGTTGTATCTTTACAATGATGCATTAAGACTTAACCCGTCAACAAACAAGCTTACATATGATATGATAAAGCAGGTCAACAAGAGAACATTTAAAGAGGAAGAAAAGAAAGAAGTATATGATACTTTCTATTATCTTACTCCATCAAAAGCCAACGAAGACCTTAGTGAGTTAGTTTCTTCATATACGGATGACGGAGTGAAGAATCTTGCAATAGCAGGACTTAGTAATACAATCTTTTCTTATAGCCTTAAAGGAAAGTTCTATACAAGAAATGACACTGCAAATGACAATACAAAGCTTATCGGCGATGTAGCAAAGAAAACAAATCTTGTACTTGAACAGCCTGTATCTTACCTTTGGAAAGATACAAATGCATTTCTTGATATGCCTCTTGGCTCATCAGATTATATGTATGTTGATGAGGAGATACCTTTCCTTTCAATGGTACTTAAGGGAATTATTCCAATGTATTCAAATTATGTAAACTTTGAAGCAAATAAACAGGAATTCCTTTTACAGATGGTTGAAGCCGGTGTTTATCCGTCATTCTATGTGACATATGAAAATTCATCAGACCTTATATATACGAACTCGTCAGATCTTTACAGTACGGAGTACAAGACATATAAGGACACTATCGTTAAGTATGATAAGGATTTAAGAAAACTTAATGAGGTTACAAAGGGTTCGGTTATTAAGAAACATGAGAAACTTAACAATGGAGTTACAGTAGTAACTTACGACAATGGCACAAAGATCTATGTAAACTATACAAGCGTTTCAAGAACGGTAGATGGTGTAAAGGTCGGGGCTATGTCATATTCGTATAAGGCAGGTGAGACTGAATGAGTGAAGAAATGAAGAAGAAAAAGAAAATGACAAAAGAAGAGAAAGAGCAGTTAAAGCAGTTAAAGAAAAGTGCTAAACCCGGAAAACTTGCTAAGAGAGATGCGATTACCGGTGTACTGTTTATATCGCCATGGATAGTCGGTGCGATTTTATTCTTAGCTTACCCATTGATCACATCGTTCAGGTATGCATTAAATAATATCAGCATCACACCACTTGGTATGAATTTTAACTTTGTAGGTTACGGGAACTTTACACAGATACTCTTATCAGAGTCGGATTTTGTTACAAATCTTATAGACTATGTGGTATCAACTGTTATATCAGTACCTATTATAGTCGTGTTCGCACTTATTATATCTATGATGCTTAATCAAAAGATAAAAGGTAAGGGATTCTTCAGACTTATCTTTTTCCTTCCGGTTATCATCGTAAGTGGTCCTATCCTTGGGATGTTAAATGCCCAGGGAGCAGGAAGTATCACATCTATCGATACACAGGCAATAACAGAGGCAATAAAAGGATTTCTGCCTGCTGCACTTGCAACACCTATCTCGGAACTTTTTGAGAATATGGTAACAATACTCTGGTATTCAGGTGTGCAGATACTTATATTCCTCTCAGCATTACAGAAGATTGACAGATCAATGTATGAAGCTGCAAAAATCGATGGTGGTTCAGGATGGGAGTGTTTCTGGAAGATAACACTTCCAAATATCAAGCCAATGATACTTTTAAATATTGTATATACCATAGTATTTATTTCAAACAACGATCAGAACTCGATTATAGGACTGATAAAAACAGCAATGTTCTCAGGAACGGAAGAAAAGGGTTATGGATATGCATCAGCGATGGCGTGGTTGTATTCAGTGGTAGTTCTCCTTATTGTAGGTCTGTTCTCACTTGTATTCTTAGCTAAGAAAGATGTATATGAGAAACAGGTTAAGAGAGCAAAGAAAGCCCACAAGAAAGAACAGCGTCAGCTTAAGAAGATAGAAAGGAGGAGCGCAAGAAATGCCAAGAAGAACGCAAAAGCAGCAGCCTAGTACGGCAGTTGTATCAACACAGCCAAAATTTACAAAAGAAAAGTTACGCAAATTCCTTTTAGGCTCCAAAGAGAAAGAAGGATTCTTAAAGGTATTTGTTATATATGCACTCCTCATATGTATCGGATTTATATATATTTATCCTATTCTTTATATGGTGAGCCAGAGTTTCATGACACTTGATGACCTGCTTGATTCTTCAATCAACTGGATACCGTCAAAGTTAAATTTAGACAATTATAAACAGGCAGCTCAGAGTATGGATTTCTGGAAGTCTTTCGGACAGAGTATAATAATTGCCGGTGTACCTACACTTTGTAATCTTCTTTCGTGTTCTGTAATCGGATACGGACTTGCCCGTTTCGAGTTCCCTGGAAAGAAAGTTGTACTTGGAATTATCCTCTTTACATTTATTCTTCCAAGTCAGATTACAATGATACCTACATATGTACTTTATTCTAACATGGGTATTCTTGGAACAATCTGGTCATTTGTACTTCCGGCACTCCTCGGAATGGGTATAAATGCACCGATATTTATATTGATATTCTGGCAGTTCTTCAGACAGGTGCCAAAGGTACTTATCGAAGCTGCACAGATTGATGGAGCAGGATATCTTAAGTCATTCTTTAAAATATCACTTCCATCTGCATCACCTGCTATCATTACAGTATCACTTTTCTCATTTGTATGGTACTGGAATGAGTCATACCTTACACAGATGTATGTATCAGGTGTTACGACAAAATCGGGCTGGTCATCACTTGTTATCAAGCTCGGTGACTTCGCAGCAAACTACTCAGATTATGCACAGACTGCAACAACAGCCGTAACAAGTATAAATGAGTCGATAAACATGGCGGGTACAATGCTCAGCATACTCCCATTGCTTGTAATGTATTTCGTTCTCCAGAGATACTTCGTAGAGAGTATTGATAGAACAGGTATTACAGGAGAATAAAGAGTTAAATTGTATAACAATTTAACTCTGCAAAAAAACCATATATGAAAGTTTTTTTGCTAAGATTAAGCAAGAAGTAACATGATTTAACTTCGCAAAGCAGAGTAGTTACATGAATTTGCTCGGATTAAGCAAGAAGTAACATGATTTAGCTTTGAGAAGAGTATTTCTAAGGCTGCAAAGAACGCAGCCCAAGAGGTACTAACTTCGCACAGGAGTAGTTACACGAATTTGCTCGGATTAAGTAGAAAGTAACAGTTCAGCCTTTCATTTTTGAAATGAAAGGCTGTTTTGTCAATTATCTTTTTATAGATAAACTGTTACTTTAAAACAAAAAATCATTAATGGTAAGTTTTGCATTGGTGATTTTTTGTATTTTTTGTGAATAAAAATGTATAAATTGTAAATGACTTCATAAAAAGTTAAAATATTTCACAAAAAACTATAGCATTCGTGAAAAAAGTGTGATATAATATACAACATAAAATGAACTACAAAGTTATCTAAATATTAAGGAGGAAAACTATGAGGAAAAAACTTATGGCACTTCTGCTCGCCGCATCTATGGTAGTAGGTATGACAGCTTGTGGAAGTAATGGCGGTTCCGTTTCAAAAAATAGTGCAAAGGATGTTTCCGGAAAATATGATGAAACAACTGTTGATGGAATCAAGTATAAGAAAGCAAAGGATATTACAAGTGATAAGATTGAGCTTACATATTATCACTTTGATCAGGATGAAACAGTTAAGTATCTTGCAAAGCGTTTCATGAAGATTTATCCAAATATTAAGGTAAATGTTAAATATCAGAATGTTGCTAAGTACAATGATTCATTACTTACAATGGTATCAAATAAGGAAGCACCTGATGTAATTATGTTCTCGGATGCAGATTTTGCACTTAATAACAGACTTGTGATGGATATTTCATCATATTGGAATTCTGATCCTGAGACAAAGGAAGTTGCATCAACAGTTAATGACTGCGGACTTGGATGTTACGGAACAGAAAAGAGATATGCAGTACCTGTTAAATTCTTCCCTGGTGTTATGTATGTTGACAGAAATGTATTATCAACACTTAATGTTAAAACACCTTCAAGAAACTGGACATGGGATGACATGATTAAGCTTATCAAGGATACTACAGTTAAGAAGTCATCAGATGGTATGGCTTATTATGGATGTGGTTACTACAACAGACTTGATTCATACTATGGAATTGCTGCTAAGCAGACAGTTCAG
>OCQC01001990.1_pt1 | contig 13575 bp, 9 predicted proteins | sample 1538401 | NCBI WGS metagenome assembly OCQC01 (sample SAMN04571689, study PRJEB22368) | human gut metagenome | biome: human gut; material: stool | host: Homo sapiens | place: Luxembourg | collected 2012-08-03 | reverse complement strand
TGTATCACGTCGTCGGCGCTCTCGCTGTAGGACGTCGAGGAGGACGTGCCCGACGCGGCCCTGCCGTTGCTCGTGCCCTGCGTGTGGCGCGTGGTCTTGCCGATGAGCTCGGTGAAGTACCGGCGGTCCTCCTCCTCGGCGAGCTTCATCGCGACCTTGATGCCGCAGTTCGCGAGGATCTTCCTGCGGCCGTCTCTCTCGCCATACTTATTGAGCTGGGATACGTCCTGCGTCGCTCCGACCCAGAACGTCCCGCACCCGCGCCCGAGACTGAGGAGGGCGGGCAGGCACTCGACGCGGGGGAGGTTGCCCCACTCGTCGCCGAGTATCTGCACGGGGCGGGGGAGCCTTCCGCCGTTCACGTCCGCGACCGCCTGGACCGAAGCCCAGAGCTGCGAGAGGAATATCGCCGCTATGCAGTTGTAGGGGGAGCCCTCGTCGAGCACGTGGAGGAAGACGGCACTCTTCTCCGTGAGTACCGTGTGCGGGTCGATGTCGGAGCCGGAGGTCATCCAGGCGACCGGGGCGGAGGAGAACGGGCGCAGGGCGACCTTGAGCGTCGAGAGGATGCTCCTGAGCTCGTTGCCGCCCGAGGAGACGAACTGCGACGCCCTGCCCTTGGCGGGGTGACCGCTCGGCAGGGAGCGGAAGACGGCCTTCAGAGGCTCGGCCGGGTCGTCGCCCTCGGCCTCGGTGCCACGGTCCAAGACCTCGCAGACGGTCGCGAGGTGCCTCGATCCCTCGGGACACTCGTCAGACATGGAGACCAGCAGGACCAGGGCCGAGAGCAGGCCCCTGGCCGATGCCGTCCAGTGCGAACCCTTGCCCTTCTCGTCATCCTGCACCACGAGCTCCGCGATGGCGTCCGCCGCCTGCTCGGCCTCCTGGTCGCGTCCCACGGCATGGAGGTCGAGCACCTGCTTGAGCGGGTTGAACCTCTGCCCCCTATAGGGGTGCTGCGTGTCGAGAATCAGGACGCGATAGCCGCGACGGGCCAGCTCGTCGCCCGTGAGTTCTATGAGCTCGTTTTTCACGTCGGAGACGATTAGGGTCGCGGGCTCGGAGCCGTTGGAGGCGCCGCCGTAGCTAAGCAGGTCGATTGAGGGGAGATAGAGGAAGCGACTCTTACCTGACCCGGTGGCCCCTGACACGAAGGCCATCTTCTTGGGCTCGTAGAGATAGCAGGGTTTGCCGTGATACTTGGTGAACCCATAGACGAACCCACGTGACGAGGGATTCGTCGAGCCGTCCCAGGTCATGGACCCTTTTATGACCTCGCGACCCGTCTTGACGTGGGCGTCGCCGAGCACGCCGCCGTCCTCGACCCTCGCGTTGAGGGTGGTCGAGTAGGCGATGAGAGCGCAGATGCAAAAGGCGAGGAGGAAGGTCAGCAGGGTTCCGAGCGGGCAAGCAGTGAACGCACCCGTGAGCCACCAGCCGAGGACGGTATCCACGCCGAACGACGACGGAATCGCAGCCGCGCCTAACGGTGTCCCGGCGACGAAATCGTCGACGGGGACGGCGAGGACGGGGCATGCGAGGATCGCTAGGAGAAGAGATGATATGAGCGCTGTGGGCATCTTGGTTTTCATGACCATTCTCGATTCTTGGAGATGAGGTTCGATAGCTGCGAGGCCGTGCTCGATACCAGACGGACGGCCTCCGCGAGCTGTTGGGCCGTCTGCGTATCCACGCCATAGGCATTTGCGGTGAGGACGGCCTGGCTGAGGTTTCCGCCCTGCTTCTTCATCTGATGAAGAAGCTGCCGCAGCGTCGCCTCGTCGGCGATCCTGACGGGCTTCTCACCGATGAGGAGGGCGGCTTCGCGCATGAACGTCGATGGTGCCATACCAAAAGAGGAGGAGAGCACCGTGATGGCGGCACGCTCCTCCTCGGTCATGCGGACGTTTATATGCGCGGTCTTGGCTTTGCCACGCATGGGCTAGCCCCTGTCGTGGAAGGTGGCGCGCGCACCGTCGAAGTCGAGTCGGGACTCGCCCAGCGTGCCGTAGCGGTTCTTGAGGGCGACGAGCTTGAGGGGCGTGCCGGTTGCGGGAGACTCGTAGGGCCACTCGGGCTTGTCATTGTCATCGGCGAGGTAGAGCACCGAGTCAAAGCCGTACTCGACAGCGGAGGAACCACCGAACATGGCGAGGTTGGGCCTGGCCGACTTCCCGGAATCGTAGGACTTGCGAGTGGTCGAGCTCAGTGCGATGACGGGAGAGCCATAGAGGTTCGAGATTTCGCGGAGGCCCTTCACGCATGCTGTGATAGCCAATCGCTCGTCGATGAACTGCTGGTCCGCCGTGACGCCGCAGGCGAGGAGCTGGAGGTAGTCAATGAAGACGATGGGGACCTCGCCGCGCTCGCGTGTTACCAGCCCGACGAGGTTGGAGAGCTCCACGGTTGAGTGGGCCGGTGATGCAGAGATTGGGGGCGATCTGGGTGCGATATTTGTCGAGTGCAGCCTCGAAAGTCGTGTGCTTAGGGTGATTCTGGGTCGCGCAGCTGGAGACCTCGGACAACGCGACTTTGCCGTCGCTGAGACGCGCCAGACTCTTCTCGATCAGCTTGTGCGCGGGAAGCTCGGCGGAAACGTAGATTACCGGGTGCCCGTCTGCCGCGAGCTTGTCGGCCTCCTGGAGTGCCAGTGTCGTCTTGCCCTTGCCCGGGGCGGTCCCGATTGCGTAGTTGAGCCCGGGGTAGACACCGCCGAGGATGCTGTTGAGTGCGTCGAGTCCGAAGGAGGCGATGGGTTTGTCTTCCTGAAGGGCGTGGACGTGCTCGTCGAGCACATCAAGCTCGAAGACGAGGGAATTGACGTTCGGACGCTGCATTACTCGCTCGCCCCCTCTGCCAGCTTGTGGAAGTAGTCGAACAGGTCCTCTTCCATGACGAAGTACTGGTTGGCGATGCTAAAGCAGTGGTGGGTGGACTTCATGAGCTTGATGGCGCTGGATTGTCCGATGCCGGTGAGGATCTGAACGTCCAGGCGGCTCATGATGCGTTTGGTGCCGACATGGCGCAGGTTGATGCCTGCGGAGATGGCGTCGGTCTTGGGGTCATCTGCAAGATGCATGATAAACTCCTTTAGTAGGGCGCTCGGCTCCTCTTCGATGTTTGGCGACAGTGAGAGGAGTCGGGTGCTTGTTTGTAAAATGGTTTTATCGACTAATTAGCCCCTTTCTTCTCGTATTCGTCGATAAGGTGCAGAAGACTGATTCGAGCTTCTGCGGGCTCGCTGTATCCCTTGCGGGATGATCTGCCGATGTTGGCGAAATCGAGCAGAGCACGGTAAGTGCAGGAATAGCCCTTGATGTGCTCCCATGCGTTGAGAATGTATGAGACCAAAGGTGTAACGGCGAGCAACGCTGTAGGGTCTTGCAGGGTAGTTTCGAGTTCACGGCCGGTCTTAGCCTGGATACGTGCGTCGAGGTTGCACTCGGGCATCTTTGCAGCCTCTTCCATAATGAGGCAAATGCTGTCCCAGTTAGTGCGGAGATGATGAACGCGCTCGCTCGTGGTGTCGATGCAGATCCTTGCTTCATGACAGTAGTCAAAAAAGCCTTTGATGACGTCGCGGCAATCATTTTCTGGCTGGATTGCGCTCCAGTCCTCGAACATGCCCTCGAAGGCGTCGAGACAGCTCCCATCCTCAGCATAGATGAGCTGCGCGGCCCACCTGCCTAGATCCGAGCTCGTCAGCTGCTCCATGGGAAGCCTCGCTAGGAGCGCGGACGGGGTGAGACCCCTTGCCGCGGCGAGGTCAGCGCTGGAGCGCTTGAAGAGTACCTGCTCATCCTTTGAGTTGAATAGGATTGTCGAACGCAGCTTGCTGCTCGCAGTGGTAAGTGCCATTGATAACCTCCTCTCTGTTTGGCCTTATTTGCAGTATACATCTGGTGACACAATTATGAGAGTATTAATTTTCATTACCTTCAGATAATTTTTCGAAGACTTCGGCAGCGTTGCGGTCGTTGGCTCTGATTGCGTGGGTGTAGAAATTGGCCGTCGTACTCGCTGATGCGTGTCCCATCCGCGCCTGAACGGTCTTCAAATCGACGTTGTTTGCGACGAGCGCCGTCGCTGCCGTGTGTCTCAGTCCGTGGGGGACGAGACCCGAGTATCCGGTGCCGCGTGTGTGCAGCTTGCCGTTGCGCTCGAACTGGCTTGTCACGTTGGCGTACTCGCCATAGCCGTTGTCGACGCAGAAGTCCCTGAACCAGCGTGAATAGTTGTGTCCATCGGGTCGGGTGATACTGACGTGAAGGTTGCCGTTTTCGTCCTTATGCGGGCTGAGGGCGTGAACGATGGGGTCAGAGTTTCTCTGTCTTAGCCCGCGTTGCTCGAATAGGTTGCGCTGCCGCATCTTCCAGTCGTTTAGATACGCGGCTAGCGAAGAGTCTATAGACAGGATCCGCCTGCTCATTTCCGATTTGGGTGCCCTGAGCGTTTTGTCATTGGTGTACTGGTGGACGATTCTGATTTCCATCGCCTCGGGGTCGTAGTCTTCCCAACAGAGCCCCAGGGCCTCGCCTTTTCTGAGTCCTAGGTGGAATATGAGCATGGTGCAGACGGTCATCGGCCCCATGGGTTCGGATAGCAGGCATTTGGTGAATCGGGGCAGTTCGTCGGGTGGGAGGAAGTTGCGCACTCTAAGGTCTGGCTTTGGGAGTTTGACGCTGATGCATGGGTTGCGCTCGATTAGCTCATTCTCCAGTGCGTCCTGCATGACCTGTTTGAGCTTGACGTGGATACGACGAATCTCGGCCTCTGTGAATCTTCCGGTTGAGATTGCTTCGGCATACGCCCGTTTGATCTCGTCGGGTCTCAGCGCACCGAGGGGCATGTCGCCGAACAGCTCGCGTATATGGCGCACGTCATATTCCTCTCTTTGGAAAGAAAGAGGGGAGCCGAAGGAGCTTTCTCGGAGCCGATGGAAATCCTCGGCGTATCCGGAAACAGTGGTCGGCATGTCGCCAGCCGGTTCATAGGTCTCCAGCTCCTTCCGGTAGGCATCGAGCGCATTCGCAACCTCACCGGGCCAGTTCTTCGGGTTTTTGCTCTTGCAATGGATGGTTCTCTTGGGTGTCTTTAGGTATCTGACTCGTTTCCCGTTCTTGCCGGATTCGGGGTCGCGACCGAGAGAGAAGTAGATGCGGAAGGAACCGGGTTTTCCCTTGATCGGTTCGGAAGTGCCTTTGGCTGTGGGTTTGATTCTGGTTTCCATGGGTCTCCAGGGGTGGTGCGTTGGGTTAGCCTCGGGGGCGGGGCTTTGAGGGCCTCGCCCCCGAGGCTAACCCAAAAATTTCACCCCTGCAAGTCAAAATGAAGGGGTAAAGGGGTGTAAAAAGGGTGAAATAGAAAACTAATCAAGAAGAGCAAAAACGGCAGAATAGCTAAATTACCTGCGGAAACAGAGATATTGATGAAAATGAAAAACCGCAGGTAGGGTAATAGCTCATGACCTCCTAAAGCGGGTGTCGACGGTTCGAATCCGCCCGGGGGCACCAGAAGATAATGACGGCGTCGCGAGAGCGGCGCCGTTTCTGGTTTGTGGGGGCCGTCGGCGGATTCGAGCCGTCGACACCCGCGTCACCAATTTCCCGCGGGGGGAGTTTTCGAATCCGCCCGGGGGCACCAGAGAAATATCGAGCCTGGTACCGCTACGGTGCCGGGCTCTTCTGGTTTAAGGCATGCCGGAGTATTCGCTGCTTCAGATAAAGAAAGCGCCCGCTTGCTGGGGGAGCAAGCGGGCGCCTGTGAGCGAATATGTTTGCGGCGAAAGCCGCGATAAGCGGTGGGGTGGCGACTAGTTGGTCGTACCGGAATCGTCGCCCGTGCCCGAGCCAGAGTCAGAGCCCGAGCCAGAAAGTGCGACTGTTAGCGTGATCGTGCTGTCGGTGGACTGCTTGCCGGTGGGGGAGACGCCCGTAACGGTGGCATCCTCGTTACCGCTTACGGGATTGCCGTTCTGGTCACAGAAGCCGATGTTATAGAAACCGGCGTTGTTGAGCGCGGTGACGGCGGCGGAGATGCTCTTGCCGTACAGGTTGCCCGGAACACTGGCCTTGCCGGACTTCTTGGCAATGACGACGGTAATCGTGGCGCCGGGCTTCTGCTTGCCACTGGGGTTCCAGCTGATCACGGTGCCCTCGGTAACCGAGTCGTTCTCCTGGTAGCTAACGTCGACGCCAAAGCCTGCCATATCGAGGGCGTTGCGCGCCTGGGCCTCGGTCATGTCGGTCAGATCGGGGACGGACGTGGTATCCGGGCCGCTCGAGACCTTGTACGAGATGGTCGTGCCCTTCGCGACTTCCTTACCGGCTTCGGTGCCCTGCTCAAAGACCTGACCCTCATCGGCCTCGTTGGCCTCCTCGGAGGCGTTGCCCTTCAGGCCAACGCTTGCCAGTGCGGCTTCTGCTTGGTCCTTGGTCAGGCCGACAAGTTTGGGAACCTCAACCTTTTCGGAGGGCTTGGGGCCCTTGGAGATTACCAGGTTCACCTTGGTGCCCTTGGTCTTCTTGGTGTTGCCGTTGGGCGTCTGCTCGGCGACCTTGCCCTCGTCGACATCGTCGTTGTAGCTTTGGTCGATGGTGCCGACCTCGAGGCCGGCTTCCTTGATCAGCTCGACGGCAGTCTGCTGGTTCTTGCCCAGCACGTCGGGCACGGTGACCTGCTCGCCGCCAAAGAGTCCTGTGGCAAAGGCCACCACGATGCCGATGACGGCAACCGCTGCCACCACGGCGGCGATGATCTTGTTCTTGTTGGATTTGGGCTTTTCGACTTCGTAGGAGCCGGTGGAGCCCGAAACCGAGCTACGGGCGGTATTTTGGCCGCTCACGCCCGAGACGGGACGCACCATGGCGCGCGTCTGATCGGAAAGCTCGCGAGTCTTGGTGGCGCCCAGCTCACCGGGGGCACCGATGATGCGCGTGGGCTCCGAGACGTTGACGGCACGGCCCGACAGGTAGCTGTTGAGCACCTGACGCAGCTCGTCGGCGGTCTGGAAGCGGTTTGCCGGGTCCTTCTCCATGCACTTGAGGATGATGCGCTCAAGGTCGGCGTCGACACCGGAGTTGATCTGGCTCGGCGGAATAGGCAGCTCGTTGACCTGCTTGAGTGCGACCGAGATAGCGTCGTCACCGTCAAAGGGAACGCGGCCGGTGGCGCACTCGTACATCACGACGCCCAGCGAGTAGATATCCGAGGTGGGGCCGAGGTCCTGACCACGGGTCTGCTCGGGGCTGACGTAGTGGGCGGTTCCCAGCACGTTGTTGTCTTGCGTGAGGTGGCTGTTCTTGGCGCGCGCGATGCCAAAGTCCATCACCTTGATGTTGCCGTCGGGCAGCACCATGATGTTCTGCGGCTTAATGTCGCGGTGGATGATCTCGTGCTTGTGGGCGACCGAAAGCGCGGAGCTGATCTGCGAGCCGATCTGGGCGACCTTCTTGGGGTCGAGGGCGCCGTGGCTCTTGATGCCGCTCTTAAGGTCGGTGCCGCGCAGGTACTCCATGACGATGTAATAGGTGTCGCCGTCCTTGCCCCAATCGTAGACGCCCACGATATAGGGGGAGGAGAGGCCGGCTGCTGCCTGGGCCTCCTGCTTAAAGCGTGCAGCGAAGGTCGCGTCGCCAGCATACTGCGGCAGCATGATCTTGACGGCTACCGTGCGGTCGAGAACCTGGTCCTGTGCACGGTAGACGGTCGCCATGCCGCCTGTTCCCACCTTATCCTTGAGGAGGTATCTTCCCCCGAGGACCCTCTGTTCCATTCCTGCTCCTAACATAACTATTCGCTCAACGATGTGTGTAGTACCTACGATGTGGCCGCTGGGGCCGTGTGACGCGTTGCCGCTAACCCTTCGGCCGCGGCGCGCCTCGGGTGTCCGATTCGATCATGGGCATCACGCTCCCTGTGCGGCAAGCGCCGCGGTCAGGACGATACCGGCGATCTTAGCGGCCTTGACGTCATGCTTGTCGAAATCCTCCAAGGCCACCGAGATGGCGACCGTGGGTGAATCGTAAGGTGCAAAGCCAACGAACATCGAGTTGACGTTGGTGCCGCCAATCTCGGCCGAGCCGGTCTTGCCGGCGACCTTGACGCCGGGGATTTGGGCATCGGTGCCGGTGCCGGACTGGACGACGGCAAGCATGGCCTGCTTGACCTGGTCGGCCGTGGCGGAGCTGACGGCCTGCCCCAGCGAGCGGGACTGCGTGGTCTTGACCACGGTTCCGTCCGGGGCGAGTACCTGGGCTACAAAGTACGGGTCCATGACCACGCCACTGTTAGCGATGGCGGCGGCAATCACGGCGTTTTGCATGACGGTGGTCTGCGGGCCGGGCGTGTGGTCCATGCCGACAGGCTGGCCGGCGCCGGCCCAGGCGGTCTCCCACTCGGTCATGAGCGACGGGTCGGCCATGATGGAGGCCGCGGAGGTCAGGTCCTGGCCGAGCTTTTGGCCGTAGCCAAAGGCGTTGGCAAACTGTACGAGCGTGTTTGCGCCAACTTCGTTTGCCACCTGGCCAAAGACGACGTTGGAGGACACGGCAAAGGCCTGCTGCAGGCTGATGGTGCCGTAGCTCTCGTTGGCATAGTTGGTGACCGGTGCGTTGCCGATGTCCATGGAGCCGGGCGCCTGGTAGGTGCTGGTCAGGCTGGCGGTACCGGTCTCGAGTGCCGCGGAAAGCGTAACGACCTTAAATGTTGAGCCCGGCGTGTACAGCGCGTCCATGGCGCGATTGTACATGGAGCCGTCCTCGCCGCCGCCCGTCTGCAGCAGGGCATCGATGTTGGTGTTGTCGTAGGTGGGCGAGCTGGCACATGCGAGCACCGCGCCGGTACGCGGGTCGATGACCACTACAGCGCCCTTAAAGCCCTTGAGCGCCTGCTCAGCAGCCGTCTGGATACGCGAGTCGATGGTGAGCTTGGCGGTGTTGCCCGGCTGGGTCTGGCCCGCGAGCGACGCGATGGCGTTGTTCCAGCTGGAGTAATCCTTAGAACCGGTGAGCGTGTCGTTCATGACGCTCTCGATGGCGGTGGTGCCATACTGCTGGCTCACGTAGCCAACCACGTGCGCTGCCAGGTTACCGTTGGGGTAGGAGCGTACGTAGGTGCCGTCCTCCTGCTGCAGCGACTCGGCCAGCGTCACGCCGTCGGACGTGATGATGGAGCCGCGCTGGATGTACTTGGAGCGGGCGATGGTGTGGTTGTTGGTCGGCATGTCCTGATAGTCCTTGGCCTTAATGACCTGGACATAGGTGAGGTTGCCGATAAGGATGGCGAACAGCGCCGTAAAGGCGAGCACCGCGCGGGTTAGACGGTTGGCGAGCGCAACGCGGCCGAGCACACCGGATTCAGGCGTGTCGAGCAGGCGACGTCGCATGCTCGGCTGCCGCTGCCGTAGGAAGACGAGGTGGCAAAGCGCGTGCCCGTCGGGGCGGCGGCAGATGCGACCTGATCATCGGTGATGGCGGCCATGGTGCCGGTGCCGGTAAGCTCGGCCTCGCGTCCGGTAGCCTCGTCACCGGCGCGCAGCAGGAGCGCGACGATGATAAAGCTCGCCAGCAGCGAGGAGCCGCCCTGGCTCATAAAGGGCAGAGTGACGCCGGTCAGCGGGATCAGGCGGGTGACGCCGCCCACGATCAAAAAGGCCTGGAAGCTGATGGCTGCCGTAAGACCGGTGGCGCTAAAGGCGGCGAGGTCGGATTTAGCGCGGGCAGCTGTGGTGAGGCCACGCACGGCAAAGAGCATAAACAGGATGAGCACGGCGCCGCCGCCCAAAAGGCCCATCTCCTCGCCGATGGCCGAGAAGATAAAGTCGGACTCGACGACGGGGATGTTGTTGGCCATGCCGTTGCCGATGCCAACGCCGACCAGACCGCCGTCGGCAAGCGAGAAGAGCGACTGGACAATCTGGTAGCCCTGGCCCTGGGCGTCCTTAAACGGATCGACCCAAACCTGGAAACGCACCTGAACGTGCGACAGGAACTTGTAGGCGCCCACGGCTCCAACGGCTAAGAGCGCAAGGCCGATAACGACATACGAAAAGCGCCCCGTGGCAACGTAGAGCATCAGCAAGAAGATGGTGTAGAACAGCACGGCCGAACCCAGGTCGCGTTCGAAGACGACGACGAGCAGGCACACACCCCACACGGCAAACAGCGGCAGCAGCAGTCGCAGACGAGGGATCTTAAAGCCCAGAATCTTGCGGTTGGAGATGGAGAGCAGCTCGCGGTTCTCGGCTAGGTAGCCGGCCAGGAACAGGACGATAAAGACCTTGGCGAACTCGCCAGGCTGGATGGTAAAGCCCGCGATGCGAATCCACAGCTTGGAGCCCGAGATCGTGGTGCCGATAAAGATAGGCAGCATCAGCAGGATGATGCCGATGATGCCAAAGGTGTACTTGTAGCGCATGACCACGTCGAGGTTCTTAACCAACGCGAGCGTTCCCACCATCAGGGCCACCGAGACAAACAGGATGATGAGCTGTGAGATGGCGAGAGCGGGGGCGAGACGCGTCACAAACGTGATGCCGATGCCCGAAAGTATAAATACGATGGGCAAGATGGCGGGGTCGGCACCGGGCGCCAAGATGCGCACGGCAATGTGGGCCGCGGCAAAGGCGGCAAAGAGGCCGATCGGTACGGCGAGCGTCTCAAAGGAGATGGCAGCGCCCGCGGTGAGGACGTACATCGCATACAGCAGGATGACGGGGAACGCCGAGGCGATGAGCAAGAGCAGCTCGGTGTTGCGGCGACTCATAAGCGGCACTCCCTTTCTAATTCTTATCGGAGGCTTCGGCCTCGGCGGACTGTTCGGCGGTTTTCTCGGAATCTGATTCGGAGGTCGATCCCTGATTGGTGTTGTCGCGAATCGTTTGCGCGTCGATCACCTGGCGGGTCTGCTCCTCGTCGATCTGGTGGCGGTACTTGGATATCGTGTCCTGCGCATCGTCGACACTTGTTTGCGGAATGCCCGCCTTGAGGCGGTTTTGCGTGTCTTCGGGCAGGTCGGACAGCTTGATGCTGGTTTCGCTTTCGAGCCAGTGGAGCTTGAGTCCGAGTGGCTTGCCGGGCAGGCCGCGCCAGACGGCGACATTGCCCTGGTAGGTACCCAGGTAGTACGAGCCGGTGACACCCGTGTAGGCCCAGATGCCAGCTGCCAGCACAAAGACGAGGGCCAGGATGGCGGCGATGGTAACGTTGCGGCGACGCACGCGTTGCGCCTCGCGCATGACGCCATCGTCAACCAGGTCAACGACTACTACGGTCACGTTGTCGTGGCCGCCGGCGGCAAGCGCCGCGTCCACTAGGTTGTCGACGCAGATTTGCGCGGTTGAGGACTGCGTGGCGATGTTCTCGATATCGCTATCGGGAATCATGCTCGAGAGGCCGTCGGAGCACAGGATCAGGCGGTCGCCTTCCTCGATATGCAGAGTGAAGTGGTCGGCATACATGGCGGGGTCCGAGCCCAGTGCGCGGGTGATGACCGAACGGTTGGGGTGGACGCGAGCCTCGTCTGCCGTGATCTCGCCGGCGTCCACGAGTTCTTCCACATAGGAGTGGTCGCGGGTCACGCGGATGAGCGTGCCCTCGTGGAGCAGGTAGGCGCGCGAGTCGCCCACGTGGGCGATGGCGAGCGTGTCGTTTTCGATATAGGCGCAAGTGGCTGTGCAGCCCATGCCGGGCTTGCCCAGGCCATTCAAGGCGGCCTCGATTACGGCGGCGTTAGCAGCCTCGACGGCTGCCGCCAGGCGTGCGGCGTCGGCAGACTGAGGAGCTGTCTTGGCGATGGTCTCGACAGCGATAGAAGAGGCTACCTCGCCGGCGGCGTGACCGCCCATGCCGTCGCATACGCAAAAGAGCGGCGACTGCACCAGGTAGGAATCCTCATTGTGCGGGCGCACGCAGCCAACGTCAGAGCGGGCGCCCCACATGAGTTGCGTGGTGGTGCCGGCATCATAGGTCGAGTCGGTCTCGATGCGTTCCTCGGTCAGGGGCTCAAAGCTCATGGTCGACCCGGGGTCTTTGAGCTTGGCCTCAACGGCGGCAACGTCGATTTCGGCTGTGTCACCGGGGGAGACGGTGTCGGTCTCGGCGTTTGATTCGGAATCGCCGGTGTCCGGGGAGTCGGGCTCCTCGGAAACGCGGGCAGTCGACTCGTCGTCTTGCGGGCTGACGTCTATAGGCTCGGGCGCCGGCGTAGACGCGGGCGCAACCTCGGATGCCGGGGCTATGGGAAACGCCGGCGCGGCGGGCTCGGGTGCCGCAAACACCGCAGCGCTCTCGTTGATTGCCGCGGCGACGGGCTCTGCAAAGTGAGCCGGCGCCGGGGTTGCTTCGGGCGCTGTGGACTGTTCCGCAGCATGTGCGCCGATGGGCGCTGCTGCGGCATCCTCTTCGCCCTCGTTATCGGCTAGATCCGAAATATCATGCGTTACATGCGAAAGAGGCAGGGAGAACACGGTGTCCTCGGGCTCCACGGGTGTGGAGTCCGCCGGAGCGGCGTGGGCCGGCGCAGCTGTGGCGGCAGCCGGTGCCTCGGTCATGGTTGCGGACTTGTTCTCCTCGTCGATCATCGACGGTTCACCTTCATGACCACGTCGCCAATCTGGACTTCGTCGCCCTCACGCAGCGTCGCGGGCTCCACGAGCTGGCGGCCGTTGACGAGCGTGCCGTTAAGCGAGTTGAGGTCCTCGATGATGAGCGCCGGGCCCTGCAGCGAAAAGCGCGCATGCGAGGCCGAGACAAACGGCTCGTTGATGCAGATGTCCGAAGACGGCGAGCGGCCGACGATGACGGGGCCGAGCATGTCTACGTGGATGCCGCGGATGCCGCGCGGACCCTTGTCCACATCAATCGTCCAGATAGCCGAGTCGCGGCGCTGCCCGCGCACAAGTCCCACGCCGGTCTTCATGACGGCGAACAGGAAGATATAGAGCAGGGCGACCAAGACGATGCGGCCTGCAAAAAGGACGATATCGATGTTCATAAGCGACTATCCCCTAAATTCAAAGGTACTCAGGCCAAACGTCAGCAGATCGCCGTTGCGCAGCGGGCAGCGCGTAATGCGGCGGTTGTTGACGAGCGTGCCGTTGGTGGAATTGAGGTCCTCGATCGACCAATCCGAGCCCGTAAAGGTGAGCTGGGCGTGGCGGCGCGACACGTTGGGGTCGCGCAGGGCAATGTCGGAAACTGAGCGCTCGCGACCGATGGTCACCTGTGCGGAGGTGATGCTATGGCTCTCGCCGCTCACGACGTCGACGAGCTGGGCGAGCGGGCGCTGCGGGGCGCGAGTGCTCGCCATGTTGGAGGCGATGCCGGTCGCGGCGGCTCCGCCCATGCCGGCAAGCGCGTCGCGCGAGACGGTCTGCGGCACCGGGATGGGTGCGGCGGCGGGGTCGGGGACGCTAGGCGCGAAGGGGTCTGCCACGGCAAGCGGGTCGGGAGCGGCGGCGCGAGGCGTCGGCTGCTGCTGGGGCATGGCGGCGGGGCGCTGCTGCTGCGGGGCAGCAAACTGCTGCTGGCCGGCGCGCGGGGCGCTGGCGGCACGGCTTGCCGCGGAGTTGTTCTG
>OCQC01001980.1_pt1 | contig 13635 bp, 9 predicted proteins | sample 1538401 | NCBI WGS metagenome assembly OCQC01 (sample SAMN04571689, study PRJEB22368) | human gut metagenome | biome: human gut; material: stool | host: Homo sapiens | place: Luxembourg | collected 2012-08-03 | reverse complement strand
CCGGTGAAGGCCGAGTGCCGCGGCGAGCTGCCGGGCCTCGTGCACGACACGTCCTCGAGCGGTGCGACGATCTTCGTCGAGCCGATGGGCGTGGTGCAGGCCAACAACGAGCTCAAGGAGCTCGAAGCGAAAGAGGAGAAGGAGATCGACCGCATCCTCTACGCCCTCTCGGGCGAGGCGGCGAACTTCAGCCGCGACATTCTGTGGGATTATGACATTCTCGTCCACCTCGACCTCATTTTCGCGCGCGGCGAGCTGAGCTACCGCATGAATGCCATGCGCCCCGAGCTCAAAAAGGACGGCAGCGTGTGTCTGCGCCATGCGCGCCACCCGCTGCTCGACCCCGCGAAGGCCGTGCCCATCGACATTGAGCTCGGCCGCAGCTTCGATACGCTTGTCATTACAGGCCCGAACACCGGCGGCAAGACCGTGAGCTTAAAGACGCTCGGCCTCCTCTGCCTGATGACGCAGTGCGGCCTGCATATCCCCTGCGACGACCGCAGCGCCGTGAGCATCTTTTCCTCGGTGTTGGCCGACATCGGCGACGAGCAGAGCATCGAGCAGAGTTTGTCGACCTTCTCGGCGCATATGAAAAACATCGTGCAGATCTTGGACGAGGCGGACGAGCACTGCCTGATCCTCTTCGATGAGCTGGGCGCGGGCACCGACCCCGTTGAGGGTGCGGCACTGGCCATCGCCGTCATCGAGCAGGCGCGTTCGCAGGGTGCGAAGATCGCTGCGACGACGCACTACGCCGAGCTCAAGACCTTTGCCATGACGACCGCGGGCGTGGAAAACGCAAGCTGCGAGTTCGATGTGGAAACGCTCTGCCCGACCTATAAGCTGCTCATCGGCATCCCCGGCAAGTCGAATGCCTTTGCAATCTCGAAGCGGCTGGGGCTTTCCGAGGCCGTCATTGAAAAAGCCAAGGCGCAGATGGACAGCGAGAGCATCCACTTTGAAGATGTGCTGACGCAGCTGGAGCAGAAGAGGCAGCAGTTAGAGAAAGAAAAAGCCGAGGTCGACCGCCTTTACGCCCAGCGCGAGGAGGACGCGCGCAAGGCGCGCGAATTCCGCACGCAGATGGAGCGCGCAAAGGAGAACGCGAGAAGCCGCGGCGAAGCCGAGGCCAAGCGCCTTTTGGCTGAGGCCAAGTCCGTCGCGGACGACACATTCCGCGAGCTCGACGCGCTGCGCAAGCAGCAGAAAAAGCTCGACGCCCAGCAGATGAACGCCCAGCGCGCCGAGATCATGCACAACATCAAGCAGGCGCGCGACGCTGCGGGCGTGCGCGACGAGAGCGCGGAGCCCATCCCCAAGCCCTCGCGGCCCATTGAGGTCGGAGACCTGGTCGAGATCCCCGGTACGCGCCGTCAGGCCGAGGTCACAGCTGTCAAGGACGGCACGCTGACGCTCAAGGCGGGCGTTTTGCAGATGAAGGTCAAAGCCGACGAGGTCCGCCTCATCGAGGCGGCGGAGCGCGCGGCCACGGCCAAAAAGCAGCCGCAGTTTGCCCCCTCGCAGCGCATTCTGCGCACGGCGTCCGCTGCGCGCGAGCTCGACATCCGCGGCATGGAGACGCTGGAGGCCGAAAGCGTGCTCGATAACTACATTGACGCTGCCGTCATGGCGCATCTCGAGACCGTGACGATCATCCACGGCAAGGGCACGGGCGCGCTGCGCAAGGCGGTGCACGCGAGCCTCCGGCGCAACAAAGCCGTCAAGAGCTTCCGCCTTGGCAACTATGGCGAGGGCGAGTCGGGCGTCACTGTGGTCGAGTTGAAATAAATGCCTGCCCGGGGAAGCACTTTGTCTGTGTTTATTGCCAAATCCGCGCCATTTCGCGCGAAATGGCATTGACGAATCGGCCCCCGATGGTATATGATACGATAAAGTCCGAAAGATTTTTTTGGAGAGGGAGTAGTAACGATGTATACTCAGAATGTTACGATCAACAATGAAGTAGGCCTGCATGCTCGTCCTGCCACGTTCTTCATTCAGAAGGCCAACGAGTTCAAGAGCGGCATCTGGCTGGAGAAGGATGAGCGTCGCGTGAACGCCAAGAGCTTGCTGGGCGTGCTGTCCCTCGGGATCGTCAAGGGCACGACCATCACGCTGCTGGCCGACGGCGCGGACGAAAAGGAAGCCGTGACCGCTCTGTGCGAGCTGGTTTCCAACAATTTCGGCGAATAAGAAACAACCAGGAAAGGCGGCTTCCACAGGAAGCCGCCTTTTTCCATTTTACCGGCACCATTCGACCGGATATACTATTATATATTATAATGTAGAGATGAAAAGAAAGGAGGGAATGTCCCGTGACGAAGCAGGAGCTTTTGGACAAGGCGAACGACCTGCCGCTCGCGCCGGGAGTCTATCTGATGATGGACAAGACCGGCTGCGTCATTTACGTCGGCAAGGCGAAAAAGCTCAAAAACCGCGTCAGCCAGTATTTTCAGGAGAATTCCTCCCACAATGAGAAAACGCGCCGCATGGTCTCGCAGGTCGACCACTTTGACACGATCTTCGTCTCGACCGAGTTCGAGGCGCTGATCCTTGAAAACTCGCTCATCAAGCAGCACATGCCGCGCTACAACATCTTATTAAAGGATGACAAGGGCTATCCCTTTGTGCGCCTCGGCACAGAGCACTATCCGCGCTTTACGATGGCCTCTAAGCCTGCGGACGACAACGCGCTCTACTTTGGCCCGTTTGGCGGACGAAACGAGACGCGCGCGGCCATCGACGCGATCTGTGCGGCATTCCGCCTGCCGACGTGCAGCCGCAAGTTCCCGCGCGACATCGGGAAGGAGCGCCCCTGCCTCAACCATCACATGGGGCGCTGCGACGCGTTCTGCCGCGGCACGCCGGACGAGGACGAGTACATGCGCCGCATCGGGCAGGCCGAAGAGCTGCTGAACGGCCACTATCGCCGCCTGACCCGCGCACTGCGCGAGGAGATGGAGCAGGAGGCCGCAGATCTGCACTTTGAGCAGGCGGCGGCACTGCGCGACCGCATCCGCGCCATCGAGGTGCTGGGCAAGCGGCAGAAGGTCATCGCCGGCATCTGCGCCGATACCGATATCTGGGGCGTTTACCGCGGCGCGCTCAAGTGCGGCAGCGCCGTACTGCACATTGAGGACGGCAGCGTGACGGGTCGAGACCTGAACCTCTTCGCCGCGCCGCAGGACGAGAGCGAGCAGATGATCCTGTCTGCGCTGCTGCCGCAGTATTATCTCAATAAGAGCGTGCTGCCGCGCGAAATTCTTCTGCCCTGCGAGATCGAGGGCGCGGACGAGCTCGCACAGATCTTGACCGAGCGCGCGGGCCGCAAGGTGACGCTCCACGTTCCCCAGCGGGGCGAGAAGGCCGAGCTCCTTGCCATGGCGCAGCGCAACGCGCGCGAGGACGTCGAGCGCGTGACGACCGCGCAGGAGCGCGAGAACCGCACGCTGACGCAGCTTGCGGGGATGCTCTCACTCCCTGAGCTACCCGGGCGCATGGAGTCCTACGATATCTCGAACACCGGCGCGAGCGATATCGTCGCGTCGATGGTCGTCTACGAGGGCGCAAAGCCCAAGAAGAGTGCCTACCGGAGATTCAAGATCAAGAGCCTGTCGGCCCACCCGGACGACTACGCGTCCATGGAGGAGGTGCTCACGCGCCGCATCCAGCGCTATCTGGACGGCGATGAGAAGTTCAGCCCCCTGCCGGACGTCATACTCATCGACGGCGGCATCACGCATGCGGGCGTCGCCGAGCGCGTGTGCGCGCAGATGCATGTGCGTGTGCCGATCTTCGGCATGGTCAAGGACGACCGCCACCGCACGCGCGCGCTCGTCACCGCGCAGGGCCGCGAGATCGACCTGCACGCCGCGCCGAACGTCTTCGCCCTGATCGGTCAGATCCAGGAGGAGACGCACCGCTTTGCCATCACGTTCCACCACGAGAGCCATTCGCGGTCCTCGACCCGCTCGGCGCTCGACGGGATTCCGGGCGTCGGCAAGGTGCGCGCTCAGGCGCTGCTCAAGACGTTCAAGAGCGTTAAGGCGATTCGGGAGGCGGACATTTTCGCCCTTGAACGTGTGCTGCCGAAAGACGCCGCGGCGTCCGTTTACCTTCATTTTCATGGGGAAACGGACGAAAAAAAGGATGAAATGTAACTTCCCCTGCGATTGCCCATTTGACGGGAAAAGCGAAAAAGAAGCGCGATTTTTGTGACCTTTGCCAACAAAAATCAAAAAATCAGGTTGACATAAATGAATTTCAATAAATGAATTTTCAAAAAGTCAAACTTGCATATTTTGGCATCGCGACACGCTGTTGAGGCGGCTTTTCGTCCCCTGCGCCCGGAAAGGGCGCAGGGGGCGTTCCTTTGCTGTCCGAGGGGATAGAGCGTGCGGCGGAAAAGCAAAAAAGCCAGTGTTTGCAGGGCTTTCCGCGTTTTTGCCGCCTTGCGGGGCGGGAGCGGGACACACCCGGCCTGCTCCCAAGAGTTTTTTGCCCGCTCGGACGGGACAAAGAGCGTCGGCAGGTGCGCCGCCTCTTCGACGCCGAGATGGCGGCGAGGCGGGGGAGAGGGGTGACGATGGTTTACATAAATCGAGAAAATCACGAATTCGATGAATTAAATCGCAACTTTTAGAAGATGAAAATAAGAAAAATATCGAAAATTTTATAAAATACAGAACTTTTGGCGAACAAACGGCGGAAACTTGACAAATCCTTTTTCAGGCGGTATACTGCCAGCAAGTTTTGGAAAAGTTACATTTTGTAATCTTTTCCGGACGCAGCGCACTTCCTCAGCTGCGCGAAGCTGCGGCGGCTCACGCCGCGAAAAAAGGAGTATCCCATGGAGAAGTTTTTGAAAAATTTGTTCACAGCCCAGCGCTGCCGCAGAGCGATGTTCTTTCTGCTCTTCGCGGCTGTGATGCTGCTGAACAGTTCGCCCGAGCTGCGCGCGGACGCGCTGTACCTCATCGCCGACGGCGATACGGTCAGCGTGCTCGACGGCACAACGGACATCCCGCAGGAGCGCGTCATTGTCACCGGCGCGCAGAGCGGTGACGCGGAAGTCACACTTCCTGCCGGTGAAAAGGTGACGGTGACGCACGGCGACGACATCGAATACGCCACCACGAGAAACGGCGAGCACGTCAGCGAGCTGCTGCGCCGTTTGCAGATCTCGGTCAGCCCGCTTGAGATGGTGCTGGTCGACGTCACGGAGAAAGAGGTCGAGATCACCGTTGCCTCTGACTTCACCTACTATGAGACCGCCACCGAGGCGGCTCCCCACACCACGCTGGCCTCCACGTCGTACCGCATCCCCAAAGGCGAGACGCAGGTCGTCCAGCAGGGCATCGACGGCACGCGCGACGTCGTTTATGAGGTCGTGTATGCCGACGGCCAGTTCGTCTCCCGCCAGGCGGTGGAGGAGAAGAACGACACCTCCGTCGCGGAGATCACCTACACCGGCATGCTCGTCGACAAGGCGCAGAGCGGCGACGCGGTCAAGTCCGTTGTCACCGAGAGCGACGGCAGCGGCTATCTTCTGATGAAGTCCGGCGATTCCGTCCACTTCTCCGGCTCGATGAAGGTCACCTGCACGGCCTATACCGCGGGCTACGGCGGCGTGGGCACCAGAACGGCCACGGGCACAACGGTCCATGTCGGCACTGTCGCGGTGGATAAGAAGGTCATTCCGCTGGGCACAGAGATGTTCATCGTCGGCTCGTCGGGCTACACCTACGGCAACGCTGTGGCTGAGGACACCGGCGTGCGCGGCGCGGCGATCGACCTCTATATGAATTCCTATCAGGAGTGCAAGCAGTTCGGCCGCCAGAAAAACTCGACGGTCTACTTCCTCGACTGAGCGGGGCGGTTTGTCGAATAGTACGATAAATGCATGTTCCGGATGCGTATGTTGCGCATCCGGAACATTTACTTTATTGCAGTGACATGATACAATTACCGGAAGAAACCGAAAGGAGAACACAGGATGAAAGCCATTATCACGGTACTGGGAAAAGATCAGGTCGGTATTATCGCGGGCGTCAGCTCGCTGCTGGCAAGGTGGAACGTGAACGTTCTGGATATCAGCCAGACGATTTTGCAGGAAAATTTCACCATGGTCATGCTGGCGGATCTCGAAAATTGTTCGCGCTCTTTTACGGAACTGACGGAAAAGCTGAGCGCCCTCGGCGCGGAGATGGACATTGCGATCCGCATGCAGCGGGAGGACATCTTCAACGCGATGCACAAGATCTGAGCGGGGAGGGAGAAAGTCATGCTAAGCCGCAATGATATTCTGGAAACGATCCGCATGATCGACCAGCAGCATTTGGATATCCGCACGATCACAATGGGCATCTCGCTCCTCTCCTGCGCGGACAGCAGCGCGGAGCGCGCGTGTGAAAAGATCTACGACAAGATCAGCCGCTATGCAGAGCGCCTGGTCGCAACGGGAGAAGAGATCGAGCGGGAATTTGGCATTCCCATCGTCAATAAGCGGGTTTCCGTCACACCCATCGCGCTGGTCGCCGCCGCGTCGGAGACGGAAGACTATGTCCCGTTTGCCAAGGCGCTTGACCGCGCGGCCAAAAATGTCGGCGTTAACTTTATTGGCGGTTTTTCGGCGCTTGTGCAAAAGGGCATGACGGACGCCGACCGGAAGCTGATCGCTGCGATCCCCGAGGCGCTGGCCTGTACGGACCTTGTGTGCTCGTCGGTCAATGTCGGCTCGTCCAAGGCGGGAATCAACATGGACGCCGTCGCCCTGATGGGGCAGACGGTAAAAAAGACGGCAGCGCTCACGGAAAAGCAGGGCGGCTTTGGCTGCGCCAAGCTTGTGATCTTCTGCAATGCGGTAGAGGATAACCCCTTCATGGCAGGCGCGTTCCACGGTGTGGGCGAGCCGGAGAAAGTGATCAACGTCGGTGTTTCCGGGCCGGGGGTTGTGTATCACGCGCTGCAAAGCGTCAAGGGCCAGCCGTTCGACGTGGTGGCGGAGACCGTGAAGAAAACAGCGTTCCGCATCACGCGCATGGGTCAGCTCGTCGCGCAGGAGGCGAGCCGCAGGCTCAATACGCCGTTTGGCATTGTCGATCTTTCCCTTGCGCCCACGCCCGCCGTCGGCGACAGCGTGGCCCGCATTCTGGAGGAAATGGGGCTTGAGGTCTGCGGCACGCACGGTACGACCGCCGCGCTCGCCCTGCTCAACGACGCGGTGAAAAAAGGCGGCGTGATGGCGTCCTCCTCGGTGGGCGGCTTATCCGGCGCATTTATCCCCGTCAGCGAGGACGAGGGCATGATCGCCGCGGCGTTGTCCGGCGCGCTAACGCTCGACAAGCTGGAGGCGATGACCTGCGTGTGCTCCGTAGGACTTGACATGATCGCGCTTCCGGGCGACACGAGCGCAGAGACCATCGCTGCCATCATCGCCGATGAGGCGGCCATCGGCATGATCAACACGAAGACGACTGCGGTGCGCGTCATCCCTGCGCCCGGCTGCAAGGTGGGCGACACGGTGGAGTTCGGCGGACTTCTCGGCTCGGCACCGGTGCAGGCGGTCCACCCTTATTCGAGCGCGGAGTTCATTGCGCGCGGCGGCAGAATTCCCGCGCCGCTGCACAGCCTGAAGAACTGAAAAAAGCGGACAGCCTTGACTGTCCGCTTTTTTATATAGAATTCGTCTTTTCAGAACAGCAGCTCGTAGCCCATCTTGATGAAGAGAAGCCCCAGCACAACAAAGATCATGCCGCGCACGCGCTTGCTGCCGCCCTTCATGGCGTAGCGCGCGCCGCAGTAGGCGCCGAGCATATTGCAGGCCGCCGCGGGAAGTGCCAGCAGCCACCAGACCTTGCCGCTGATGATGAACAGCACCGCCGAGGCGACATTGGAGCAGAGGTTTGCGATCTTCGCGCAGCCCGACGCCGTGAGGAGGTCCATCGAAAGTGCCATCGTAAACGCCATGATCATGAACGTGCCCGTGCCCGGGCCGATGAGCCCGTCGTAGCAGCCAAGGCCCAGACCGATGAGCGCGGCGCGCGTCATCTCCTGCTGCGGCGTGTACTCGCGCGCGGGTGCGTCATTTTCCTTGCCGAAGTCCTTTTTGAGCATCAGCAGGATCGCCGCGCAGGGCAGCGCGACGAGCATCATGATCTTCAGAATGTCCTCGTTGATGAGCAGAGCGATCTTTGTGCCGATGGCCGCGCCGAGCAGCGCGCCGATCCCCGAGACGATGGCGGGGCGGAGCAGGACCTTGCCGCCGCGGAAGTATTTGAACGAGGCGAGCGCCGTGCCGGTGCCGTTGACGACCTTGTTTGTCCCCATTGCAAGATGCGCGGGGATACCGGCCATCAGATAGGCGGGAAGCGTGATAAGTCCGCCGCCGCCGGCGACGGAGTCGACAAAGCCGCCAAGAAAGATGAGCGGCAGAACAACGATCAGAATTTGCGGTGTGAGCTCCATGAAAGTCTCCCTCTTTTCCTGAGATTTCTGCATTTTATCACACGGGAAAAATTTTTACTACTCTTTTGCGCAAAATATGGTAGAATCATTTTACAATTTTTTACGCCCAGCGCGCAGAAAGGAACCACGCTATGGAACGCAATGACAAAGCTGCCATCGAGGCGCTCTTAAAGCGCCACGGTTTTCATTTTTCCAAGTCCATGGGGCAGAATTTTTTGATCGACCCCGCCATCCCCTATGAGATCGCCGAGAGCTCGCGCGCAAACGAGCAGAACGGCGTGCTCGAGATCGGCCCCGGCATCGGTGCACTGAGCCACGAGCTCTGCGAGCGCGCGGGCAGGGTCGTCTCGGTGGAGCTCGACAAGACGCTGCTGCCGATCCTGGAAGAGACCATGGCTCGCTTCGACAATTTCGAGGTCGTGTCCGCCGACATTCTGAAGACCGACATCCCCGCGCTGGTGAAAGAAAAATTCGCGGGCCTCACGCCCATCGTGTGCGCGAATCTGCCGTACAACATCACAACGCCCGCCATCACCGCGCTCATCGAGTCGAAGTGCTTCGAGAGCATCACGGTGCTGGTGCAGAAGGAGGTCGCCGAGCGCCTCTGCGCCGCGCCGGGCACGAGCGCCTACGGCGCGTTCTCCGTCTTCATGCAATACTACACGGAGCCGGAATACCTTTTCGCTGTGCCGCGCGAGTGCTTCGAGCCGCAGCCGAAGGTCACGTCCGCCGTGCTGCGCGCCGTCGTGCGCAGGGAGCCGCCGGTCGAGGTCGAGGACGAGAAGTTCTTCTTCCGCGTGGTGTACGCCGCGTTTGCCCTGCGGCGCAAGAAGCTCGTCAACAGCCTGATGACGGCGTTCGGCAGCCAGCTCACAAAAGAGCAGGTCACGCAGGCGGTCACGTCCTGCGGCTTAGAGGCCAATATCCGCGGCGAGCGGCTGGGGCTCAGTGAATTCGCCGCGCTGTCCGCTGAGATCGCCGCATTACTGTGACAGCACAGAAGCATCTATTCAAAAAATTGATAAACCATATGGTTGCTATTGATAAGACATTCTGCTACAATTTTCGGCAGAAAGGAGTCAAACTCAATAGCAGCCATTTTTCCTGTGCATCGGTTAGCTCCCTGCCGCCCCAAAGCGGCACAGCACACCACACAAGACGCGGTGCAAAATTTTTCTTTTTCATTACACCGTGAACATGCTACGAGGGAAAGAACAAATGACGAATTTGACGAACAACAAGGCCGTTTTGTCGTGGATCGACGAAATGACCGCCATCACCAAGCCGGACAAGATTGTCTGGATCACGGGGGAAGAGGAACAGCTCGACGCGCTGCGTGAGCAGGCCGTCAAGGAGGGCATCCTCATCAAGCTCAACCCGGACAAGCTCCCGGGATGCTACCTGCACCGCACCGACCCCGACGACGTGGCGCGCGTGGAGGACCGCACGTTCATCTGCTGTGAAAAGGAAGAGGACGCAGGCCCCACGAACCACTGGGTAGAGCCCAAGGAAATGTACGAAAAGATGTATGCTCTGGCCGACGGCGCCTATAAGGGCCGCACCATGTACATCATCCCGTACTCCATGTCCATCATCGGCTCTCCGTTCGCCAAATACGGCTTTGAACTGACCGACTCCATTTACGTCGTGCTCAACATGCACATCATGACCCGCATCGGCAAGGCCGTGTGCGACGCGCTCGGCGACGATGAGGGCTTTATCAAGGGCCTGCACTGCCAGTGCAACCTCGACAAGGACAACAAGTACATCGTCCACTTCCCACAGGACAATACGATCATCTCGATGAACTCGAACTATGGCGGAAACGTGCTTCAGGGCAAGAAGTGCTTCGCGCTGCGCATCGCTTCGAACCTCGGCCGTCAGGAGGGGTGGATGGCCGAGCACATGCTGATCCTCGGCATCCAGAACCCGCGCGGCGAGATCAAGTACATCTCCGCCGCCTTCCCCTCCGCCTGCGGCAAGACGAACCTCGCCATGCTCATCCCGCCCGAGGGTCTGCAGCGGTGGGGCTGGCGCGTCTGGTGCGTGGGCGACGATATCGCGTGGCTGCGCGTCGGCAAGGACGGCAGACTCTGGGCCGTGAACCCCGAAAACGGCTTTTTCGGCGTCGCGCCGGGCACATCCATGAAGTCGAACCCCAACGCGCTCATTTCCACGCACAAGGACACGATCTTTACGAACGTCGCGCTTGACCTCAGCGACAACACCGTCTGGTGGGAGGGACTCAACAAGACGCCGCCCGCGCGCGCCATCGACTGGCGCGGCCGTCCCTGGACGCCGCAGAGCCCCGAAAAGGCCGCGCACCCCAACAGCCGCTTCACCGCGCCCGCGCGCAACTGCCCGTGCCTGAGCCCCGAGTTCGACAATCCCGAGGGCGTACCCATCAGCGCCATCGTCTTTGGCGGCCGCCGCGCGAAGACCGCGCCGCTCGTTTACCAGTCCTTCAACTGGCAGCACGGCGTGTTCATCGGCTCGATCATGGCGTCGGAGACCACCGCCGCGGCGACGGGCCGCGTCGGCGTCGTGCGCCGCGACCCGATGGCGATGCTGCCGTTCTGTGGCTACCATATGGGCGACTACTGGCAGCACTGGCTCGACATGGGCAAGAAAATCCCCAAGCCGCCGAAGATCTTCAACGTCAACTGGTTCCGCACCGACGAGGACGGCAACTTTGCCTGGCCCGGCTTTGGCGACAATATGCGTGTTTTACAGTGGATCATCTCGCGCGCCGACGATGAGATCGGCGCGGCGGAGACCGCGCTCGGCTACGAACCCAACACCCACGATATCGACATGGAGGGCCTTGAAATGTCGATGTACGACATGCGCCGCCTGCTGTCTGTTGACCGCGACCTCTGGCTCCAGGAGTGCGAGGACGCGCGCGAATATTACGAGAAGATCGGCAAGGTGCCGCCTGAGCTCTACGAAGAGCTCGACGCGCTCGAAATGAGATTGAACCGCGGCTACAAGGTCAAGCACGAATAAAACGAAGCAACGCAAAAAAGGGACCGCTCGAAGAGCGGTTCCTTTTTTAACGTATCAAGTCTCGTAAAATTTGCGCCGCGCATGGCGCAGCGAGACTTTCTCAAAAAAGTGGCTTTGCCGCTTTTTTGAAGTTATTTCACGACGCCAAACTGGAAGAGATAGTCTCTCCACATCGGATAGTACGCGGCCTTGACGTGGACGCCGTCGCCGGAGTATTCCGGCGTCAGCGCGCCGGTAGAGTCGTCGAAGACGGGATTGCAGTCGATATAGAAGACCGTTTCGTTGTCGGCGAGCTTTTGGAGCTCGGCGTTGCGTGCGTCGATGGTCGAATTCTTAAAGAACGTCGCGTCGGACTTTTCCTGCGTCGTGTGGAAGATGGCCTGCAAAAAGATGATGGCGTCAGGCTGGAGCTCGCGCACTTCGTCGAGCAGGACCTTGTACTGTGCGGCCCAGCTCTCCGCCGTGCCGGTGCCGAGCTCGTTGATGCCGAGCATCAGGTAAATTTTGCCGTAGTGCTTGCCGGAGAGCGCCTGCGCAAGCGTCTGCTTGCCGGGGAACTCCGCCTTTTCGACCGCCGACCAGACCGTCAGGCCGTTGTGGCAGAGGTAGTCGGCGTTTGGCAGGCCCGCATAGTCCTTGAAGCCGTCGGTGTGCGAGTCGCCGATGAACAGCGCGTCGTCAAAGTAGCTCGCGTCCACCGTGGTGAAGGGGGAGTCGGGCGCTTCCGGTTCGGGCTCCGGTTCCGGGTCCGGAAGCGGAGCGGGGTCTGGGACGGGAGGAGGTTCGGGCGCTTTGGGCTCGCTCCACGGGTAGACCCCGTCTGCGGCCGCTGTGGCCATCGCCGCGACGGGCGGCGTCGCGGCATCCAGTTTTTCAAGATAATCCTGATACACGCCGGTGGGGTCAAGCGCGGCATAGGCGTTGAGCGCCAGCGCGCTGACAAAGCACAGCGGCAGCAGGAAAAAGGGACGAGAGGACATGAAAGGTCTCCTTAGAAACGGGAATAGAGAAAGGCGTTGCCCGACGAGGTGGCGATGAAGTACACGCACACCCAGAAGAGCAGAAACAGCGGGAGCTGGACAAGCAGGCTGCCGCGGTGCTTTTCATAAAAGCGGCGCGGCTGCGGCAGGCAGAAGAAGACGGCGAGAAGCAGCAGCCACCAGTAGGACGAGAGCAGCTTGAGCGCATCCTGCGCGGAGATGGCGCTGTGTGCGCCGAACAGCGGGAACAGGCGGGAAAAATACGCGCCGACGTCCTTTAAGCGCGTGATGCGGAAGATGACCCACGTCTGCGGGATGACGAAGAGGAGATAGACGTGCGAGAGCACTTTATGCTCCTTGAGAAAATCGCCGATGCAGAACTTTTCGAGCAGGATGAAGCCAAGCAGCATCACGCCCCAGAGGACAAAATTCCAGCTCGCCCCGTGCCAGAGGCCAGTGAAAAACCACACGACCGTGAGCGAGAGCACCGTGCGGGCATTGCCGTTGCGGCTGCCGCCGAGCGGGATGTAGACATAGTCGCGGAACCATGTGCCGAGCGTGATGTGCCAGCGGCGGTAGAACTCGCTCACCGAGCGCGCGGTGTAGGGCAGGTCAAAGTTGCGCGGCACAGGCAGCGCGAGCATCTGCCCGAGGCCCATCGCCATGAGCGAATAGCCGGAAAAGTCGAAATAGAGCTGCAAACTGTAGCTTACCGCGCCGAGCCATGCGAGCGGCGTCGACAAATATTCGTACCCGATGCGCTCGAGCGATGCCCACAGCGGCGCGAGCTGGTCGGCGAGCAGCACCTTGAAGCACAGGCCGACAACAAAGAGCTCAAAGCCGGAGAATACGTCCTCGCGCGTGATCGTGCGTGCTTTCAGCGCGCCGCGCCATTCACGGTAGCGCAGGATCGGCCCCATCGTGAGCTGGGGGAACGCGATCGTGAAGGCGGCGTAGTCGATGAGATTTTTCTCCGCCTCCTCGCCGCGATACACGTCGATGAGGTACCCCGCGCTCTGGAAGAGGTAGAAGCTGACGCCGAGCGGCAGCGCAAGCTCGACAAGGGAGAACGCCGTCCCCGTCAGTTTGCCCAGATTTTCCAGAATAAATGCAGCGTACTTGAAGTACACAAGGCAGAAAAGGTCCGCCGCCAGCGCGATGATCAGCAGTGCTTTTCGCGTGC